>Ga0209632_10000481_pt1 | contig 41342 bp, 41 predicted proteins | sample COG_10_FD_184754 | JGI IMG/M metagenome (GOLD analysis project Ga0209632, IMG submission 184754) | Pelagic Microbial community sample from North Sea - COGITO 998_met_10 (SPAdes) (version 2) | ecosystem: Environmental > Aquatic > Marine > Neritic zone/Coastal water | place: Helgoland, sampling... | reverse complement strand
TTTTGCATATTTCACTTTTGGACATTTTTAAAAATGTCCACTTTTGAAAATCACGTTCCACTTTTTTTTCGAAGAAAAAATCATTAAAACGTAGAATTTTGGTATTTACTGCATAACACTGCATAAGTATTTTTCATCCACATTGGAACATCGTAAATTACTATTTATTTTACTATTTATGCACCATTATACAAGCAGTATTATTATTTTATAAATATATACTATATAAGATGTCTTATGACGAACAACTAGAAAAGTGTTACTACGACTTGGATAAAAAAGAGTTGATACCACAATTCAAAGCATATAACAATGAGTTCAATAATATTATCTCAGATATAAATAAACAAATAGCAAAGATAGTTCAACATATAGCATCACTGAAAAGGAACAAGATAGTATTATTATCAGGCTACCCAGGTTCAGGGAAGTCAACTATTACAAACAAAATGAAAGAACAAGGATACAAAGTTCTCAGTTTAGACGATAAAATAAAGAACTATAACGAATTGGTGAAGAAGACACAATATTATATGAAACGCAAAGGGAGTAAGAACATCGTTTTAGATGGAACATTTTTGAAACAAGAGCAATTGGATATGTTTAACTGGGTGAATAACGAGAAGAATCACGATTTGATTACAATTTATATTGATATTCCTATGATATTTGCGTATTTCAATAATGTAAAACGTTGTTTAGATAAACGTAATAAACGCACAGCAATTCCATATAAGACCTATGAATCATTAGAAAAAAACAACACGATTGAAGTGCCTGAAAAAAATTCCTATGTTGTCCGATATATCAAACAAGATGACATACTTACACCGAAGAAAATATAATAATATGATATAATGCGAAGTTTACCATTTGGTTTAATGAATTCAGGTGCGATGAAAGACAAACCCATAAATTTTACAAGTTTAGGTATTGGGTCTCATTCACGAGCATTACGACGACGTGTAAGCCGAGACGTATTTACTATAAACCAAGGATTAGTGACACCGGATATTTCTACATCTATTGTGTCTCCTGCTACATTAAAGGTAAACGAAAAAAACATTAACAATACCGATAACACATTCACAGTAGTTTTGAATAGCAAACCATTAGCGATAGCAACCGTAGAAATGGTGGTTGCTGATATTACAGAAGCAACAACAATTCCTCAACGATTACATTTTACTGATAAAAACTGGAATGTGCCAAAAACAGTTACTGTCAAAGGAATAAGTGATAACCTTTTTGACAAAACAATCAATACACAACTATCTATAAGCGTATTAACTGGCAATGACGTAAAAACGATCCCAATTGAAATTACTGATAGCGAAATACAAGAAGTCATAGTAACTGGAACTACAAACTCTACTATTGTAGGGGATGAAGGTACTGTAACCACACAAACAATAAGAATGAAACTTAAGTTTGAGCCCACTGAAAATATGACATACAATATTGTTTCAAATAATGGATTAGTTACACTTGATAAATCTAGTGTAGTATATACTCCTGAAAACTGGGACGTAGAACAGGAACTGGTGGTTACAATTGATAAACCCGATGATGGAGTTGCGGATGGAGATGTTAGTGTGGAAATCACATTAACAAATGTTGAGAACAGTACATCTATTGCACCGATTAAAGTTATATATATTGTTATTCGCGACGATGAAAGCTTAGCCGCAAATATTAGTTATGTGAATAACTTCTTTTACGAAGATGGCTCAATCGCGATTGACGTGTCATTGAATGCCGAACCCGTAAATAATGTTGTATTGTCTGTTGTACCGACCCAAAGTAGTCGTGTTTCATCAATCGTACCACTCACGTTTACAAGTACTGATTGGGCTACCCCGCAACAAATTACATTATCTGGTGTAAATAATGGCGTGTTTAACTCACCTGAGACAATTGATCTTAGTTTCAGTTTCACAAGCGGCGGAGGTGGCGCAAACAATGTATCATATGATTATCAAGAGAAACGCACATTAACAATGTATGACGCGTCCAAAGGTATATTTGTTGAATCCAATAGCCTTACAATCACAGAAGGTTTAACAGAATCATTTGATATTAGTTTATCCACACGTCCTGTTGGAAATAATACATTGACGTTCTCTGCTGGTTCTCATATTGGAAGTATTGCGTCAATCATATTTGATGCTACAAATTGGTCTAATATCCAAACAATTTCTATACCTACAATAGTAAGTGATTATGCGGTGAACCAAAATGATACATTAGTAATTAGTAGCGATGTTGCTGGGTTTGAGGATGTTTCTATCCCCGTTACAATCACGAACACAACAATCGCAGATATGACATTATCCGTGAGTGATATTTCAGTAAATGAAGCAGGTCAGGCAACATTTGAAGTATCATTAACAAGCAAACCAGTGAATGCTGTTACATTGGACTTGACATTAAATAATACAACCAATTTCTCCATAGATGAGTCTCAACTTGTATTCAATGCGGATACACCGATTGGTACTACTGAAATAGTTACATTGACAGGAATTGAAGACGCTGATGGAACCGGTAATATTGATAGCACAATTGATATTATTGTGAATGGAAGCTCATCAAGTGAGTATACTGGTGTATCAAGTAAGACGATTAATATTACAATGGTAGATAATGATGACCCAGTTGCATAGATGTTTTGTAGATTGATAAAATAATAAATATTTGATATGATTATTTATTATTTGTTATCCAATAGTGTATTGTCGTCACTATATGGAAGTATATTGTATATATTTTCTATATTATGCAATAAATTAGAATTGAACGTTGGTGTGCGATGACCTCGCATTGTACTATCGTTACGATTTTTCATGCGGTCTTTGATATTATAATTCATATAAAATATAGTATTTACATTATTTAAATACGTAAGTGCCTTGTAATCAGAAAATATCACATATTTAAACTGTTTTATAGAATCATCATTTATAGGTAAATCATCTACTATACATATTTCATTTGATTTGCTAATAATTACCTTTCCATCATTAGTAGGCTCATTGAACTCAATATTCATGTTGGCTTTTAAAAAATTTATGATTTTGTTTAATAATGTAGTTTTCCCAGTACCACCAAATCCACATAATGCGACAATGTGTCGTTTATCACTGGTAAATAATTTTTGTATTTTATTAAAACAATCGTCACTATTTATTTTATCTTTAGAACATCTAAAAAAATGCCGTCCTATCTTTTTCTTTTCAAATTCTTTATTATCGTATTGAATACCTTTATATTCTATAGTAGAAAAATTTGTATATTTTATTAAATTTTCAAATAGTTCATTGTATTTTGAAGACGTGTGACCTTCGTAATACAAAACATTAGTATTCGAGGATAGATTTGCTAACATACCATATCTATTAGTTAATTCTTGTGTTCCTATTACAGATAGCAATAGAGTTGTATCAAATTTATCAAGGTTAGAGTAAAAAAAATAATTATCAACATCATCTGTTATATATTCTATTTTTTCTTTTTCATCATCTGTTAATAGTTTATTTCCATTTATTACTGCTGTATTATCATATTCAACACCAAGAACATATGTTGCACCTAATGAATACGCAAATTTACACATCTGTCCTGTATTACACCCTATATCTAATACATTTTTATTTATAAAATCTTCTTTATCAAAAAATGGTACTCTATATGATAGGTCGCGCAATCCTTGTTTATCACCTATTGTATGGTAATTCACAAACCAATCATTCCGTTTTGGTAAAGTAGTCATATATATATATAATATAGTAGCCCTTTTTATATTAATTTCCGTGTAATTTCATTATATAGGATTTCATATCGGGTTGTTTAACAATTCTTCATATGAATCATTTTCTATTTTCTTTCGTTTATCTTCATTAAGTAGCAATTCCTGTATTGTTTCTATTAATCTACTATTTTCTACAATTGGAAACGACTTATATATATTAGATAAACTATTATTACCAAATGAATCAACAACTATACATTTTTTTTGTGACAGTAAGTAGGTAACTCGCACTATATCTGGATTATTATCATAATAATTTACCAATAATATAATTTTTGAACGATATATATATTCATCACGTTTATGTGTAAATACTAATCCAGGAGCTACTATATTAATACCAGATTTCCGTATATTATCTATTGTTTTTAACCTATACTCATTTGGAGTTCCATAAAAAAATACATCTATGTCTTCTTTTAATGGCAATTTCAAATTATACATATTTCTAATGACCTATGATAAGAAAATGGGAAATAAATTACATTGTTATTAAATTGTTTTACATATTCTATTTCATTTGGATTATAATGCAATAATACTCTTGCCTTTCGTATTTTATTAACAAGACGCATTGTTAAATGAGGTGATCCAGGAGACAATGGTTCTAAATTCCATATTATATAATTTTTAGGCAAACGATCAATATGTAAAAAAATACCTATACATAAATCTGTAATACTACTATTTACATCTTTTGCCATTGGTAACATTGTACAATCATGACCCATTTCACATAAACAATTATATAAAGGAGTTACCAAATCGATAAAGAAATGAGGGTCTTTTATCGCCCTGCTACTATATTTATTTTCATATACATAATATATGTTGTACTATTTATATGTCTATATATAACATATATTACTGGACTATGGGATATAACTCCAGTAAAAAATATAACCCAACGAAATTGTATAATTATAATACAAATGAAATCTGTGTTATCTCTACGGGTGTATTGTAATTATATTGTTTACAGATTTCCCATTTATCATTATATTAAATATTAATATAAAAACACAACAATAATATTTATTATTATGTATTATTTTACTATTGGTGCTATATTCAAAAATGAAGCACATATATTAGAAGAGTGGGTTTTACATTATTTAAGGAGGGGAGTTCAACATATCTACTTAATTAACGATAATAGTAATGATAATTTCATAGATATTTTAACGCCCTTTATAAATGACAATAAGATTACATTATATACCACTGATATAGATTATCAGGTTGAAAATCGCCAATCTATTTACTATAACAAGTATTTTAAACAACCCGCAACAAAGTCAAAATGGTTTGGTATATTCGACCTGGATGAATTTTTATACTCTTCTTGTGAATTAAACTTATGTAATATACTTTTACAATATGAATTATATGAACAGATATCTATAAGATGGATTCATTTTGGGTCAAATCATCATATCGAACAACCTAGTAATGTATGCTCTTCATTCTTATATAGAGGTGAATATAACAGTATAAAGAACGGTCCAAATGGACGTTATAATTCACATAAAAGTATAATACAATGTAAAAATGATGTATTATTTCACGTTCATTCACATAATTATGAATCACATCGTCCAAATACATATATTTTACCATTTGAAGATACCCGATTATTATTAAATCACTATGCTATACAATCTATGGATTTTTGGAATAATATTAAAATGACAAGAGGTGATGTAAATTTATATTACGATCAAATGAAATGGAAACGCGATAACCAATTATTTATTGATATGGATAACAATGAAGTATTTGATAACAGAATTATGTTACAAAATATAAACTGCAACTTTCAACCAGAATTTAATTTTAAGTGTGTTATCAGTATAGGAATGAGATGTTTTAGTGAAATATTTTTAAAAGCGATGAATTATAAGAAATTTAGTTGTATTTTTGATGCTGCTTATATGAGTACGATTGAAGATACTATGTATATTTTAGAAAATGGAATTAAGTATGATGATTTTATTTACACAGAATCTATGGATAATATCCAAGTCCAAAGTTTAAATAAACAATTTGGAAATAGAAGTATTCATAAAACATATAATGCATCAACAAAAGACTATGCACATTTATATCGTAAAGCAATGTATCCTCATCATAATTTTAAAAATGCGTATGATTGGGAACATATGAAGAGATGTATTAATAGATTTGAATGTATTAAATCTGAAAAAATAAGAACATTATTCTTTTTATGTGTACATCCAAATTATTACGGAGATTATTGCCCGACAATGGATGAAATAGAAAAATTGTCTAGTTGTTTACAAAAAACATTTAATTGTCATTTATTGGTTGTGTATTTTGATGAACGCAATAAAGTAAATAACAAAAAATGGTTTTGTATTAAAAAAGATAAACATATCACAATTATTAATGTTTCCAATAATTCTGAAAAATATGAGATACAAAAAGATGTTCTTAGTGAAATATTTTCATTTTATAACATAGACAATAATCAATTAATATCATATGAGTATTTTACAAAAAAATAAGTTAAAAATATAACATAATGTTAATATACATGAGCGTATCATTAGTGATCACATCTTGTAACAGACCCAATGTATTGCAACCGACATTACAATCTTTTTTTCATTTCAATACATACCCTATAAAAGAAGTTATAATAATTGACGATTCGGGTATTAAAGGATGTATAGACGAGTGCTGTCAAAGTATAGACAATTCCATAAAAACAAAGATAATATATAATGAATTTAATATAGGTCAAATTAAAAGTATAGATATTGCTTATTCACACGTTACAAGTGAATATATATTTCATTGTGAGGATGATTGGTTATTCTATAAATCAGGTTTTATAGAACAATCATTGAAAATATTAGAAAACAATGATATAATCATATGTGTATGGTTAAGAGCATATAATAATTTTGTTGTCACACAAAACGGACATAATGTTCTTCCCAAAATTATTAATAATAGTTATAGATTAATGAATCCAAGATTCAAAGAAAGAACAAATATATGGATGGGATTTACATTTAATCCTGGATTAAGAAGATTATCTGATTATAAACAGATATCACCATATTCACAATATATGAACGATGAAAAATATGGCGGTATTGTAGAATTAAATTTATCATCTAAATATAATAATATGAATAAATTTGCAGCGATTACATTAAATGAAGAAGGATTTGTTAGACATATTGGGTGGGATTGTCCGATTAGATAGTCAATTTTATAAATATCTCATTCAGCATTATTACTAATTAAACATTAACATCCATCAAGATAAAGATAATATATTGATTATATAAATATAATGGAAAGCGAATTGGTGAAAATCCATAATACGTTGAACTTCACAGATAGGCGTCAATTGACTGCTGAAATCCCCGAACAATTAATGGTTGTAAAGCACATTAAACCAACTGATGTTGTTTTAGAATTTGGTGGTTCTATTGGAAGAAATACGTGTATATTGAGTAGTATTTTAGATAAATCTGAAAATTTGGTAACAATTGAACCCAGTCCAATTGAACGACAAGGATTACAGAAAAACCGTCAATTAAATGGGTTTAATTTTAATATTGAACCATGCGTCTTATCCAACAAACCATTATATTCAAAAGGATGGTATACGTTTGGCGAAGAGCAACCCAATTCTTTAAAGGTTGACAATATTACTTGGACTGAATTACAAAATAAATATGATTTGAAATTCAACGCATTTGTCATCGATAACGAAGGTAATTTTGTAGAAAACTTGAAAGTATTCCCGAATATATTAGAAAATGTGAATGTACTAACAATAGAACATGATTTCAATACTGAAGAAGATTTACAATTTTTCTACTCTACAATGGAAACAAACGGTCTCAAAATGGTAGATAAATACATGAAAACCGATAAATTTGGACCAGGTATGAATTGGACTGACGGTCTAACAAGCGATCCAATTTTTGTTTCAGTATGGAAAAAGTAAAAAATAAACAATAAAAAATATTCTATACATAACATAGAATATTTTTATCCAATTATAATATAACATACTATGAAAACTATTCCCCAACACACCGTTCATAATGATATTAATACACGTATGAATCTTCGTATTCAACCCGATGAAATGCTCCAACCGAATTTTGACCCCCGTGCTGTACCCACACGCCGTGTATTTCAGCCCGTCCATAATTCACGAACACCTTATTCAACAGAATTGCAAAATCATTTAGCATATACCACAGAATCAAACTTCAATCCTGGCTCAACAAGCGGTCCAGTAAATGGATTCTTAAACGCAATTGGTAAGGATTCCGAATTGAAAAATTTGAATACCAAGATGACTGCGAATCAATCCAATATATACATTCCCAGTAGCACAAGTGATCTATACAACACCACCGTTGTTGGTTCTCAGTCAGTTCAACCTCATCCTAACCTTTTCCAACAATTCAACTTTGAACGAAAATCCGAGTTTCATCCCGAAATTGGAAATGAAACCTTCAACAATTCTACCCGTTCTCAATTACGAGCATTAGGAAAGTAAAAAATGCATTAACGATTTCTTTTGTTAGATTATTATATAAACTAACAAGACTTATTATATATGTTAAAAGACTTCTATCATTTATTAACAATAAGAACTTATAAAAATGAAATGTTGAGAATATTAACTATATTTATTATTATTGTAATCATATTCCTTGCATATAAACATTTAGTAGAACCAGAGTATAAATCTAATATAGAAGGCTTTACTCAAGGTTCCCCATATGTATTGAAAACAGACCAAGAAATTTACGATGAATTTTATGTTGATGTATATGATTTACTTTATCGTAATGAGGAGCGTGGATTGAAAGAGCTCCGGTATATGATTGACACAACACACCCGAGTGTAAATCGTTCAAATATATTGGATTTAGGATGTGGAACTGGATATTTGGTGAATATGTTGTCAAGCGACGGGTTCGTGACCCACGGTATAGATAAATCACATTCAATGATTGAGTATTGCAATGAAAAATACGAGAACCAATTGAGTGTAATAAATGAAGACGCAATGAATCCTCTTGTATTTGAACCCAATAGCTTTTCTCATGTAATATGTTCGAATTTCACAGTATATGAATTTGAAAACAAAAAGCAAATCTTTACCAATGTCAATAAATGGTTGAAACATAATGGGTATTTTATCGTCCATTTAGTGGATCCAAATGAATTCGATACAACTATCCCTGCCGCTAAACCGAGTATTAAAATGAACCCCCAAGAACATTCGAACACTCGTATTACCAAAACACATATTGACTTCGATGGGTTTTCGTATGAATCAAACTATGTAGGTGGGTCCAATAATGTATTTACGATGAAAGAATTATTTGAGGATTTTGAAACAAAGCAAAAACGCGAAAACGAGCATACATTATTTATGACAGATTTGGAAGAAATTGAGCGTTTAGCACAAAAATGCGGGTTCCATCTCCATTCCAAAGCGTCACAAAACAAAATATACGGAGGCGACAAACACCAATATATATATATCTTTGAAAAAATACATTGAACTTATACATTATTGTTATAATTCGTATCATAAAATACAAATTATATGTATTTGCAATACAAGATAGAGAACCATGATAGAATTGATAATTATAGTTACATTCATATGTATAATTCTTATTTTTGCGTATATAAAAATTCAATATCCATTTTGGAATATGATGCCAATGTATCACATTTATGATATTCTTCCACGTATATATAACAATTCATATATAATAAATACAATCCATCGTGCAAATACAAAATATTATCAATCATTAGACGTGGAAACACAAGTTTATCACGAGATAAAAAAAGAAAAACTAATCGAAATCAAGAACCTATTACATTCTAATTATATCCAACACGATAAATTGTTATATGAAGTAGACGATAAAACATTAGACGCTATTTATAACTCGGATGGATTATGTAATTATGTATCTTTATACAGAACCCAACAATTTAGTTATAGGAATAATAGATTACATGTTTTAAAGAATGATTATATCCAAGGATTGATTGGAAGCACAAGAATTACTTTAAAGATATGTGAAGGTTCCCGAACAATGACTTACAACATCCATAAAGTTAATCATTTTTGTTGTCACCAAGGTGAGAACGAGCATAAAAATATCAACCGTAAATTATTATGTAGTCATTTCCATAATATATTAACCCAATCACAAAATGATAACGACCAAGAGAATCAAATTAATGGGTTTATATTTTCAAAAGAATTGGAACCGCATCTGGGTCTGGTGCCATTTATTAATTATAAAATACAATGTTATCATACTACCCAAAGTGTACCAATGAAATTGCAGAGCGGATATTTTATTTCAGAATTATCGAAAAAAAACATGCATCAATTGGGAGAATATATAGAGAATCAAATAGATATGAACTATCAGGTTCTCAATAACATATATTTATTACCTAATAATTCAGTATATAAAATTTATATATTGTCATACAATGATAATATAATAGGGTTGTATGTATTTCAAAACAAAAAGATTTATTGCGAAGAGTCACAAGGATATATTATCGATTGTATATGTTCGCATAATAATTTGAATAATTTATTAGATATTCGGGAACCTGAAGAAATGAAAAAGAATGAAATCGTATTTACAATAGGATTCAATGAAGTGATAACCACATTAAAAAAACAAGACTTTTCAAAAATCAATATCCATAATTTGGGTCATAATAACCAAATTATAAATCATTGGATAGGTCCAAACGAACAATATCAATGTTATATATATTTATATAATATCATTGTACCAAACAGCCCAATTCAAGGAGACGAATTTTTTTCAATGTCATAATCGACCATCTGTTTTACAAGTTCTTTGAATGACGTAATGGGTTTCCAACCGAGAACATCATATGCTTTTGAAGCATCCCCGTGTAGTAATTCTACTTCACTGGGACGAAAGTATTTTTTATCTATTTTAATGTAAATACGTCCATCACTTTCATCAACCCCAACTTCATCTAACCCGTGTCCTTGCCAAGTAATGAAAATGTTCTGAAGAGCAAATGCTTCTTCCACGAATTGACGAATGGTATACGTTTCGCCGGTAGCAAGGACAAAATCGTCAGGATTATCTTGTTGTAACATAAGCCACATACCGTATACATAGTCATCTGCGTGTCCCCAATCGCGAGATGCGTCAAGATTTCCCAACGAAATATAGTCTTGATTACCTTTTACAATAGCAGCAAGACCGCGGGTAATTTTGCGTGTGACAAAGTTATGACCGCGTCTTGGGCTTTCATGATTGAAAAGAATACCATTGCAAGTATACATATTATATGCTTCCCGATAATTCTTGACAATCCAATAAGAATACAGTTTTGCGACACCGTATGGTGATCGTGGATGAAAGGGGGTCAATTCATTTTGAGGCGTTTCAACCACCTTTCCATATAGTTCACTTGTAGATGCTTGATAAAATCGTGTAATATGTGAAAGATTATTACTTCGAATAGAATCTAAAATACGAAGTGTTCCGAGTCCATCAACATTAGACGTGTATTCTGGCATATCAAATGAAACTTTAACGTGTGATTGTGCTGCCAAATTATAAATTTCTAAACGTTTCATAAACCGGTTTTCTTGTGAAATATTGGAAAGAATGGTGTTGATATTGTTTGTATCTGTTAAATCTCCATATACCAAATTCAGATGTTTATTATGAAAAATATGGTCGATACGTTGTGTATTTATATTAGAAGAGCGCCGTATTATCCCATAAACAATGTAATTTTTATTAAGAAGTAGTTCTGCTAAATATGAACCATCTTGACCCGTAATACCCGTAATTAGTGCAACGTGTGTATTTGGCAGAGGCAGATTCATAGCAAACCCTTCTGAGAGTTGGTTAGATGTAAACTGTGGAAAAAAATCCATTAATTGATTATAAAAATATGGATATACTATAATCAATTATTTAAGTGTATTGAATCATAAATATTTATACACGGACTTTAAGTGTCTTTGCTGTTTTGTTGTTTTTGCCTTTACGAGGCTTGGGTCTGTTAGACTTTTTCACGCTTTTATTTTTCTTAACAGTTTTGTTCTTTGATTTGCGGCAAAATGTGCGAGTTTTGCCAGTAGCGACTTTGCAACCTCTAACTTTTTTGCATTTGTTGGGTTTCACTACTGATTTTCCTTTACAGAGAGAAATTGACATTATATACTAATATACAGAAAAAAAATATATAATATTTCAATAACAATCATCTAATGATATCCAAATTAGATTACTCCTTCTTTTTTCTTCCTCGTTTTGGCGCGGGTGTTGGCGGTTGAACGAGTTCAATTTCATTCTCCACCACCTCCTCCTGAAGTTCTTCAACGATCACTGTATCCGACGCAGATGGCTGTTGATCTTCAATATTTTTAACCGCACCGTGGGGAACGCCATATACAACATCTACACGGCGCAGATCTTCTAACAACTCTTCATCGTTTTCGTTCACTGTTGTGTCCTGAACTTCGATTAAATCATTATCTACCAACATATTTCTACTGTCTTTCATTTTGCGATTCGCTCTCTTGCGCTTTGGATTTTTCGGATTAATATCGCCCATAATTCTACTTTGGCGGGTAATTCTGAAACGATTAATATGTGATTTAAGTGATTCAATTTCAGAATACCACATACGCTGTGGGCTCATATCACTGAGTATTTTGAGTTCTCCTTCAAGGTCACCGCGTTCACCCATAATACTTTCAATATTTTCTTCAGTAACAGAGTCCATAGGCATCTTAATCAAGTATTTATAATCGCCATCAATCTGGTCGTATTTTTCGTCTTCAAGTAGCTTACATACTTTGTCGTTTGATTTTCCACGAAGGTCAATCTGATTATGTAAGATTTGCATGATGAAGTTGGCCTTATTCACCATTTTAAGAAGACGTTTTTTCAATACATCAATCAAGAACGTTTTTCTAATTTGATAGAATTGAATACGTGTAATCAAGAATTCTTCACAAATATCAGTAATCAAGTCGTATTTACGAAGACGTCCCTTGGGATCAAACAAATGCATATTGTTAATGTTTGTAGTTGAAGTAAGTTTGAGTAGTTTCTCAATACCATTAATGCCATACTCGTCAACTGATTTTTCCAACTCATCCAATTTCCCCTTAGGGAATACAACTTTAATTTTAACAGATGCTTCTGTGCTAAGTGATGTAAAGTCCTTAATGACTGGAGTTTTTTTCTTTCCGTTCTTATCGGTATTATCAATAAGTGTTTCCAAGAAACTAATATATGGCATAGTCCACGTGCCAATAGGTAGTTCATAAATCAGAATGGAATCATCGCTTTCACGCTTGTATACACCTTTAATAAGGAATTTGCGTTCATCATCACCATACTTTTCAACAGTGCCTCTAAAACCTTCATAATAAGGGATAAATTCAACTGTTTCTGGTTTGTCATCACCAAGACGACGCATCAGGTAATCAATGATAGTTTCTACATTAAATGGTGGAATATTTGAGGAGAACCCAGTACCAATACCAGAGACGCCATTCAATAGAACAGTAGGAATGACTGGCACATAGTATTCGGGTTCAACACCAATACCATCATCATCCAAATATTTCAAAATATGGTCGTCGGCTTCGTGAAAGATGTGTCGCGTAATTGGTTCAATGTTTGTAAAGATATACCTTTCAGAAGCACTGTCATTACCGCCGTGTAGACGGGTTCCGAACTGACCGTTAGGGCTCAAAAAGTTAATATTATTTGAGCCTACAAAGTTTTGTGCCATATTTACGATCGCACCGTTCAAACTGGCTTCGCCGTGATGATAACAACTATGTTCTGAAACATAACCGGAGAATTGTGCAACCTTAATCTCATTCAATAGTCGCCTTTTGAAAGCGCAATATAGGATTTTACGTTGGGATGTTTTTAAACCATCTACAATACTGGGGATGGAGCGACCGCAATCATACGTGCTGAAATGGATAAGTTCTTTATTGATGAAATCTTCGTAATTTATGTCGGTGAGCTCGGTATTCAGGAAGGCTTCTTTATCATACTGACCGAGCCACTTCTTTCTGTCGTCGGCGCGTTTTTTATTAAATACTTTATCAATCATATCGTCGCTTTCTGGACCTGTATATACAAAGTCTACTATTTTCTTATTTGCGAAGTATTCTTTAAATTCTATTGAGGTAGAAGTCCCCAAACCCTTAAAATACTTAATATTCCAACCTTTTGTATCACCTCCAATCGAAGTCTTCCATTCATTATATTCGCCATCATTATAGAACAATTTTTTTTCATTACCTTTTTTTGCTCTAAGAATAGGAGTATTCATATAAGACAAGAATCCCTTGATTTGGACGAGCGAAGACCATTCACTATGAAAGAGGTTGATACACAATCCTTTAATATGCGAACCATCTGTATCTTGATCGCAAAGGATCAAAATCTTACCATAACGCAAATATTTATAGACATCATCAAGTGTGTTGTATTCCTTACCTGTTTCTAGACCAAGAACTTTCTTGATATCACTGATTTCTTTATTGTCATTGACCTTTTTGACTTGTTCTCCCCGAACATTCAACAACTTACCTTTCAACGGATAAATGCCGATTGTATTTCTATCTTCACTTGACAAACCAGATACAATACCTGACATAGCACTAAGTCCCTCACACAATATAAGAACACAATCTTTTGACTTTACGGTCCCCGCTTGATTGGCATCAATCAAATTGGCAATACCACGAATGGTCTTCGTCTTTGAACCATCTGTTTTCTTTGCGGCTTTAATATCCTTAATTTCAGAAATACTACACGCAGTATCCATTACACCCATCCTCGCGACCTTATCAATAAACGCATCACTGACAGAGCACGATGAACCGAATTTGGATGCGGGAGTATTCATATAATCCTTTGTCTGACTATCAAATGATGGATTTTCAACATCACAACGAATAAATACAATCAATTGTTCTTTGATAGCATTACTATTGACTCTAATTTTTTTCTTTTTCTCAATATAATCCACAAGTTTACGTGTGATTTGATTGACAATATAATCTACGTGTTTGCCGCCCTTAGATGTGCTAATACCATTGACAAATGAGACTTGCATAAATTCTTGATTGGGAGCCAAAGCGACCGCATATTCCCATCGTTCATCAGGAGTTTCGTAAATACGCTTATTATCACCTTTTCCGCCAATAAATAGGTCAATATAGTTTTGGAAATTCTTTACAGGAATAAGCGAATCGTTGAAATTCACCTTAATTTTTTTTATAGAATGGTCGGTTACGGCACCAATATCATATACACGTTTCTTCATTAGAGCCATCATATCTTGTGTAATGCCGTCAATGCCAAATCGTTTATAGTCTGGAACAAAACAAACTTTGGTATATGGCTTTGTTGATTTACATTTAGTGATTTTTGGGGGACAAATAATGTCAAGATTGTCTTTGAACTCTTGTGTGTATTTCAAACCACGAATATGGTCTACGGTTTCAATGTATCCGTAGGTAGACCAAATCAATACAAGCTTGAAACCAAATCCATTCTTTCCACCAACAATACGTTTCTCATCCTTGTTGTAGTTGGTAGAAGTGCGAAGATGACCAAAAATCATTTCAGGAATCCACAAGTCATATTCAGGGTGTTTAGCAACATCAATCCCATTACCGTCGTTAAATAGGGTAATTTTATCATTTTCAATATTTACGTTGATTTGAGATACGAATTTTTTATCAAGAATAGGACTATTAATCATACGAATGACGTGGTCTCTTGCATTAACAATACCTTCATCAAAAAGCTTATATAGACCAGGAATATATTCAATTGTTTTATGGCTCATTTTGTTTTCGGTTTCATCATAAATCCAAAGATTAGCATCTACGTTTTCAACGGACCCAATATATGTATCTGGATTGTCAAGAATGTGCTGTTTATCAGTTTTGCGCTGATACTGTTTAGCAAGGGATTTGTCGTCGATACTCATTGTATAGTAATATATATTAATCTGTTTAATTTCTTTTAGAATCAATTTTATATATAGGTGAATTACAATAATGCCAAGTATGTTTGATATTAATAAATTTTGCCAAAAAAAAGCGTGTGCTTACAATATTGGATATGTTAAACAGCAGACATCGGGTAATAATCCGAATATAAGTGAAAAAATGCGGTATTCAGAGTATGTACGACAATATCAAACAATGAATACAAAATAAAATATAATAAGAATATATAATGCATCACGAAAAGATGGAAGGAGGTAAAGCTCTCGGTTCTCGCGCCGAGGTAATGCACGGAAGTGCAAATCATACGTCAGGTGGATTAACTAAAAGTGATTTAAAATACAACAAATGGGGTCGTATTGTATCTCGTCGTATGAGTGAATCCGCAAAAAAAGAAAATCGTTTGAAAAAATATGGTTATACAGCCAAAAAGGGTAAGTTCGGTGCTATTAAAATTAAAAAGAACAAAACCTCCAAACGTAAAACACAGAAAAAAAGCAATAAATTAGATTGAATACCCTTTGATTATAATAAAAAATGTATATCTTTTATTATATTTTTGATACATAATTATATTTGTTCTACATTACTCATATCTGTGCTATGATAACTCACGTCTTTGAAGTATTCTCCAATGATTAATTTTGAATTATATATTTCATTCATGCTTAAAACCGAGAACCATTGGTATTTGGAACGTTCTAATAACTTATTTGCAGGTATAAGAATACCAAATGAATTATTTATGATAGGCAATTCAGTTTCATTAAGTAAATCTTCAATCAACAATTGTTTTCCTGTGTCGGTTTTAACACCAATGAGAGAACCATCTAACATCATAATATCTTTATTGGTTTCTAAAAGTGTCAAATAATTTGTGATATATCCTTCAAATTCGTGTGCGGAGTTATTGTGTTTGCTTATGATTTCATCTTCGTAAAATTCAATAATTTGTTTTATGATTTGATGCTCTTTTTGAGATCCATACATATCAAGACCTGGTGTAAATGGTGATGTATTATTCACAAGTAAAGATGTAGTTGCGTTGGCTTTTTCAAAGAAAAAAGGAACATCATCGGATATCGAATAGTCGTAAACCGAATCTAAATTATTTATACATAAGAAACTGTTTGGAATATTGATACCACCATACTTATAAATAAGTTTAAGTAATCCCAATTGGATATATCGTTGTTTTTTGCGTCCAATCATACCAGTGATATCAGTATTCCATTCGGGAAGGAGTTTGGGAAAACTATCATCGTCAATAAGGCATATATTGAACTTATCTCCGCACTTATTAATAACCGATTGAACGCATTCTACCAAATAAGGTTGATTCAAATCTTTGCCTGTGCGTCCGCCGAAAGACGACCATTTTCTGGAATTCATTTCGTAATTTGAATAAATCCAAATAATTGGTTTTTTAGTTCCATTAAACTCTACATTATTAAGTAAATATTTACGAACGAAATAATAGTCATCGCGATCACTTTCGGTTTGAAGATATTCTTTGATTTTATCAGAAAACATAGATACACCTAATATAATTGCAAATGGTAAAATATAGTTTTTAATATTTTGATTACTAAACATTATATTATATATATATAATTGTTATTTTTTTATACTGTGATGTTAATCAAAATATATATAATAAACAATATTATAATTTGAATTACTATATTTTGTTTCAGACGAATATGATATATGATTACTATTGCATATATGTCGTATAATCGTTGTGAATGATGTATATGTTAGTTTACGTTCCAAATAATGTATTTTTGAAGGATAGTAATGTTCTTTAAGTAATTCCTTAAATTCATCATAACTGTTTTGATACACCATTTTCTTAAATGCGTTTAAATCGAACAAAAAATATTTGTCTGTTCGTAAACAAATTGTATCTAAGAAGTCAAAAAAATCTATATTACATAGCAATGTTTGAAATATTTGCATGGTAGTAGTTTTATATAGAGTTTATCCCTTTTTATTATAGTTATAATAATTATATATTATATAAATGGAAATTTTACCTATAATTATTTTTTCATCAATAATCCCAATATGTTGTATCATATCTTATGGCACGTACAAATTTTTATCACACGACATATCAGGATTGCATATGTACGAGATTGATGGACCATTATTACCAAGATAAAATTGAAAAAATACTAAATATAAATATATATGTATAACAAGACAAATACAATGGAATTCATTGAACGTAAATATAAACACGTATTGGAGCCATATGCACGGAATGATAAATTGGATACCAATTTATGTAATACCGAAATTTACAAGTGCGTATCAAACATTACTGAAAAATACAATATACAAAATGTATTGGTATCTTTGAGTGGAGGTGTTGATTCAATGGTGTTACTTGAACTTCTAAGTCATAGTGCTAAAATAAATGTTTATTGTTGTCATATTAATTACAATAATCGTGCGGAAAGTAAGGAAGAAATGGAGTTTCTAATTGAGTATTGCAAACACAAAAACATAGTATTTGAATATATTGAAATTAATTTTATAAGACGCGAAACAAAACGAGATATATATGAAAAGGAGACACGCAAAATGCGATATGAATATTATTCTAAACTTATAAAAAAATATAATTGCGAATGCGTTATGTTAGCTCATCATAAAGACGATATTGTTGAAAATATTTATAATAATGTAATGAGAGGATGTCGTGATCCTAACGATTTGATTGTATTGCGAGATTTTAATACAATACTTGGAGTGAATGTATGTCGTCCTCTTTTAGGTTTATATAAAGATTCTGTATATGAATACGCGTCTACATACAATATCCCGTATTTCTTAGATACGACTCCAGATTGGAGTTGTCGTGGAAAAATGCGTCGTGGAATATTTCCGAGTTGCGAAGACTGTTATGGAAGTCAATACAAACAAAATATCATCCAACTTGGGAATGATTGTGAGGCAATGGGGAATATTATTCAGATATATATTATTGACAATATTCTTGAAAATGATGTCAAAATCGATGGGAATAATTTCACAATCACTTTGAAAGACGTGTTAAGTGAGAAAATGATAATCAAAAGTGTATTGAAAAAGATTTTACATAAACTCGGATTAAATATGATTAAACTGAAAAGCATCGACCAATTATTAGTAGTGATCCAGTCAAAGAAACAACAAAAAATTACATTGTTGAAAAACTACAATACTATGGTGAATGAAAATAGTATTGTATTCACAAAAATAGAATAATTATTATATTTCCGGGTGATACGCTTTTACAAAATCGCGAAAATAATAAAATAGTTTAGGAAAGGTATTAGATATCGTCCAATCTTCTTCTGTGACACTGGTGTAATGGGTTTCATCAATTGATATTATATTTTTCATTTTACTTGTGAGTAAGTGCGCCATCTTATCCTGGATGGATCGGTCTTGAATCTCAGTATCATTCAAAACTTTTTTGATTTTTTCAAGATACAATATACCGTCCATATATTCTTCTTGGCAATGTTGAATCCAATCAAGTAATGACAAATCATCTCGGTCAAGTGTAGTATTGTATTTTTCTTTACCTACTTTTGAACGCTGTAAAAATGATTCAATAACTCCCCTTACAATGGAGTCGCTGTTAGTATCATCAACCGTTATATGCATATGAATATGATATATTTTATTCTTTATACCTTTGTCAAAATATCCATAATTTCATTTGTAAATAAGTCCAATTCTATTTTATTTTCATGAATATTATTAATGACAGTAATATATTTGCTTATAGTTATAATAAGTTTATATTTTTCATCTTCGCTAATATGTGTAGATTGTTTTATATAATGAAACAAAAAATCAAAAATATCCACAACTGAATATCCATCATCATGGATTGAATGTAAAATATCTCTGGATTCATGTAATTTATTATCGCGTGCACAAGATATAAATAAATCCAAGTCGTCAAAGTTGATATTCGTACATAACAACTTACAAATATTAATGTCAATTGGTTTATCGTATAAATATATTTTTTCTAAGTAATTAATTATTACTTGTATAGAAAAATCAGTAATATTCAATAAAAAATCAATGGATTCGTTATCTATGATTATATTTTCATTTTTAATAATATTGGATATAATAATATAAATTTTTTCGTGTGATAGTTGAGGCATTTTTATTAGATGAAGTCGTGATTGTAAACTTTCAATTACTTTTTGTCCGTTACAACACGAACAAATAAAATTTACATTATGTGAATATTTATCAATATAATTACGGAATACCTGTTGACATTGTTCGTTAAGATTATCAATATCGTCTACAATTACAAATTTCTTCTTGCTTTTAATGGTTGATTTCGTCCGACAAAAGGATTTCAAATCGGTTCTGAAATACTGTATGCCCTGTTCTTTCAAATTGTCAATATACATTAAATTGTGGTGAATAGGTTGACTAGCTTGATTCGTTTGATAATATTGCTTTATTAATACACTAAGTAGTGATGTTTTACCGCATCCAGATGAACCAATAAACAGCGTATTCAAGTTGTCTACTTCCATTAATAATTCAATGGTTGTTTGCATATCATTATCAAAGTAAAAGTCATCCAAACATTTAGGTTTATTTTTTTTCAAAAATGTATGACCCATAATGTTTATATTATATTTGTATTTGTATTTATACCTGTATAAAAGAAAGATTAATAGTTAAATAAAGAATGGTGAAAACTCATTACGATATACTAGGTGTAGATGAAGATGCGTCGAGTAAAGATATTAAAAAAGCATACCGTCAGTTATCTCTGAAACATCATCCGGATCATAATTCAGACAATAATGCACATGATATGATGACAAAAATTAATGAAGCATACACTACATTAATTGATGATGAAAAACGAAAAGAATACGACGATGAACGCAATGGACGAATTCCTCACGTAAATAACCTATTTGGGAGTCAAAATACACGCGGAATGCCGCCCGAAATGGCAAATATTTTTAATAGTGTCTTCGGACAGCAAATGTTTAATGGACGACAAGGTAATAACGTTCATTTTTTTCAAACCAATGGAAATGGAAGATCATTTCATCATACATTCAACCAACACAAACCGTCACCTATGGAAATTCAAATTACATTGAATATTCACGAATGTTATAATGGAAAAGAAGTAACTGTTAACTTTCCTCGTTGGACGATTATTAATAATACAAAAGTAACAGAACAATCAAAAATTGTAATAAACATCCCACCTGGTGTGAGCGAGAATGACACAATTACATTTGAAAAACAAGGACACTCAATAAATGATGATTTAAAAGGAGATATTATTGTTAAATTCAACATTATTAACAATACAGAATTTAAACGTATCGGAAACGATTTACATATAAAACGAGTAATTACATTGAAGGAGTCACTATGTGGGTTTAACACAACTTTTACACATTTAAACGGTAAATCAATGTCAATGAAAAATGTATCACAAAATAATGGTGTTATTGTTACACCCGGGTATAAGAAAATAGCATCAGGTTTGGGTATGAAGACGAGTAATGGTGTTGGCAATTTAGTGATAGAATTTGATGTTGAATTTCCAAATACATTGACTGACGAACAAATTGAAGTTATTGAAAAAATACTATAATAATCATTGTAAAAAGTAATTATTATACATTTAAGAATTAATGCGTCTTGCAGGTGTTTTAGCATCCACAATATAAATTGTATTTTCAGTCATTACGATATATTCAGTAGTTAAATTAAAAATTTTAGCAATAGGACTGGTATATTCGTCTTTATTTTTAATCAATAATTTTTCACCAGTTTCGCGAACGCCGATAATAATTTTGGACTCAATAGAGTCCATCCAATAATCTGTTTGAATTGGCTTGTCTTCTACTACGGAAATGCGCCATGCGTAATTCATAGTTTCAGAACAAGGAAGTTTACAGTCGTTATTTTCAATTTCAAGACTCATTTTGAATTTTTATAACATGTATAAAATAATATCTTTAAATAGAAAAATAAATAATTTATTTATATATGTTATAATGAAAATGGATATTCGTGGATTAAACACATTTTCAAGTATTCTTTCTCAATATTTTACATCAATAAAAAAGAGCGATGTATTTGATAAAATAGAAAATAAAAACGAAATTATATTTTCAGGATTCAACACATTATTGAATGTGTTTAACTATGCGTTTAAAGTTCTTCAACAAATAGATGAAGCACTATTGTATATGCAACAAGCTCAGTATTTTTACATAGAATATATAGAACAAATATACAATACTAATCTCAGTTACGCATTAAATCAAAACGATGCTGTCATTTTCACATATAAAAAAACTGTATTTGATTTATATTCAAATAGTTCAACAATTGAAACGCTTGATTCAAACGAACACATATTTGTAAATACAGCAAAAATATTAATGTTTTGGGAAAATCACGATTTCATATTGGAAAATCACGAATATATATGTAATTATTATATTCCAAAATATTTAAAATACGATTTGAAGTTAATATCAACGGTAATTCGGTGTATATCATTATTGAAACAAAATTTCAAATTCACATATAATGAATACATTGAATTAATCGAGTCATCATTAATACAACTTCATCCTACCAAAATGTGTGATGGTATAGATAACGATACGCTTATATTAAAATTTTATAGTCATAAAGAAGATTTCACCACTATGTTAAAAAAACAGAATTTCACAAAAATATTTAATATTATGTATAACGATATTACTATTTGAATTTCAAAATAGTATCATTATAATAATCATAATCTACAACAAACTTACGTTTTTTCATCTTATTATTTTTGATTTTGACAAATTTTTCTTTATTTTTAATAGATATATCGTAATATTCATCAAATAACATATCTACTATATATTTGTATACAAATCGTAATACATTTTCGCAACAGTTCCCTACAATTAAACAACTTCCTGTACGGAATATCATAAATGAAATTTCTAAGTATTTATTTGAAAGTATAATATCATTTGTTGTCATGCTATTATCCGATTTTGAGATTCGTCCTGTTTGTTCTTCATTTGATTTATCTATATTATAGTAATACTTACATTTAACGCCGGGATAACTACAAGGATCGTATGATGTTTCAAGTCCATATTTATTACTTTTTATAATATGATGTAATTTTTCACGATTTATGTAAAACCCACAATTGAAGTTAGAATTGATTAGAACATTATGCTCGACATCAGTATTCACAAACTCAAGGTCATCCCCCATATATTGTCTAAGATGGTCCAAAAGTTCCGTTTTTACTATTCCCAATAACGACTTTTCTACAATACCAGGTATTTCCATTTTCCCAGTATTAAATACTTTTATATGCATTTCCTTGAATACATTTGTATGAATACGAATAGTAATGGCGAAACAATTATAGAAAGCACTTTTCTGTTTCACTTTTGTGCTTAGTAAATCTTTTTTTGAAATCCCAACAGTCAACTTCCTTTCATCCTTAAACTTTATACGACGAGCATCCGGATTATCAATTTGCTTTATAATGTATTCGTTATAAAATGTTTCTTTCTCAAGATGTTCTTTATAAGTTTCAAAATCTTCCTTCGTATTACATACAACTTTTATCTGTTTCTTGACAATACCATTATGCTTACTATGATATTGTATAATCGGTAGCTTCCAAAATACGTTATAAATATCTACCTCCTTATTTAAATATACAACCTTTGTATTCGTTGAAATATTCAACTCGTCGCATATAGATCGGTCTATTTTAATATGTTGCAAATCATTAGATTCACATAATTCTATATCATCTTCAGCGTTTGGATTTTCAAGAAACATTTCCCATTCTTCGTCAAGGTCCATTATTATACTATAATTATTTATTACATATTCTTTATATTAAACAATAATTCAATTTTATCAATAACTATATAATATTATTTACTAGAAATCCGAGTTTATGTTCTATATTAATGTCGGGTTGATGAATAATATGGATTATTTTATTCAATGTGTTTACATTCAAATAATGTGTTTTGTGATGACTTAATAAATAATTAATATACTCTTTGATGATTTCTGTAATATCGTTATTATATTGACACGATAATCGTTTTAAATACTCAATCACAATCAGTGGTGTTTTGATATTTGATTTGATAAATTGATATATTTCATCGTACTTTGATTTATCAAGAAGCACTTGTGTATCGTGTAATTTATTACTATTCAATTGAATATAGTTTATCATAGATCGCACATCTGAACCGAATTTATATTGTATGTTATATATCATCTTTTCATCCATATTTAATGATTCTTTTTCTATTATATTTACAAGAAATGAGTTTACGTGTTCTTTCGGCAATTTATTAAAACGAATACAAATAAATTCGTTTCTCAGTGAGTTGTCAATCCGACTAATATAATTACAAATCAAGCAAAAACGAACATTATCATTAACGTTTTGTATCACCCGTTTAAGTGCGTTCTGTGCGTTCTTTGTCATGTAGTCAACTTCATCTAGTATTACGAATTTTAATCCTTTTTTATAGATACTATTCGTATTTACAAACTGCAATATTTGATTTCGGATGATATCTATTCCTCTATCATCCGACGCATTCAAATGCAATATAGACGACTTACTATTCTTTACATTTATGTTTTCAAAATATTTATTTATTAGATTAATAATTGTTGTAGTTTTACCAGTTCCGGGTGGTCCGTAATATAGCATATTCGGAAAATGTTCTTTTGTAAATATGCTCGAAAAAATTGATTTGTTAATATCACTAATTATAATATCATCAAAACAATCAGGACGATACTTTTCAACCCAAGGTATATCTTGGGTATTCATTATTCGCTTATAACACATATTTAAAATAATCGTTTATGTATATTTATGAATCATATAAATATGAATAATGGATATTTAGAATTAATATTTGGGCCAATGTTTTCAGGAAAGACCACAACACTTATTCAGCGTTATAAACAACATAAGCTCTTAGGACATGATATAACTGTAATTAACTATTTTCAAGATACCCGATATGCGGATAAAGGTTTATATTCACACGATGGGTTGAATATCGAGTGCTTTCAGTCTAAAACACTACAACAGATGATTGATAGTAATAGCAAACAAATAGATAACTGTAATGTGATTATTATAAACGAAGGTCAATTCTTCAGTGATATTTTTGAAACTGTTATTGATTGGGTAGAAAACAAAGAAAAAATTGTATATGTGTGTGGTCTTGATAGTGATTTCAAACGGAATAAATTCGGTAACTTCCTAGAACTAATCCCATTTTGCGATAAAATTACAAAACTCAAGTCATTATGTATGAAATGTAGAAACGGAGAAAAAGCATTGTTTTCAAAACGAATTACCAACAATGAATCTCAGATTGTAATTGGTTCAGATAACTATATTCCAATGTGTCGTAAGTGTTATCTAGCAAATTAAATAAAACAGTATAAATAATAGACATTCGCACATATATTCCAAACTTATTTTGCATTGAAAACACAGAACAATACTTTTTATCAAGCGTGTTATATATCTCAATATTATTGTTGTTAGGATGCATAATAATTGATTTTTTATCCATGCTTTTTTCTATTTCGTTCATTGCTATAATTGTTTCTTTTGATGGAACAGTTTGACAATAATAAATTACATTATATATTCCATGATTTATATTATTATCCCATTGTTCTACATGGGTTGTATGGATATTTGAATATAATTTCAATACTTTTTTGAAAGAGTGAATATCATTGTCATATAAGTCACCGACAAATAATATTTTTAAACTGTCATTATCAATGTCGAAATTTTTATATAATGTAAATAAATCAACTAATGGTTGGACGAGATATTCCGTTTCCCTGCACCCATCATTTATAATACAAGTGTTTATTTTTTTGGATACATTTTGTATTGATTGAAATGAGTTATGTGACAAAACAATAATATCACAATTATTACTAATTGTTTTGATACTATCTTCGAATGTCTCAATATCGCGATTGAAACATTTATTTTTATCATATTGAATTACGTTTCCACCTAATTTATTCATTGCGATTTCAAATTGTAAATTCGATCCATTATTGGGTTTAAAAAACACAGTACCCAATGTCTTTCCTATACAGTGTTTATTCGTTCTTCCTTCACACATCAAAAAATTATTTGTATATTCAAATATAGTATTTATTGTTGTTCTTGACAACTTATCATTATCAATAAACTTGGTAAATTTCATTTACGATAATATAGTATAAAATATATTTTTAAATTACTTAAACAACATACATATAGTTATGTATAATCATGGATAACAATGAAGTAGTAATACCTATAGTTAAGAAAAGGGGTAGAAAACGCAAAGAAGATTGTGTTCTCGTCCCAATAATCGAAGAACAAACCAAACCACCCCCCAAAAAGAGAGGTCGAAAACCAAAGGGTGGAAAAATAATGGAAAAATGTGAGATTATCACGTGTGAACCTCCAATTGTAAACAATATTATTCTACATTTGAAATGTATTTCAAAAGATATCGATATTGATAATAATTTGAGTGATCTTATTTACAATCCCGAAATGCCACCTGCTATTCAAACATATCAGAAAACCGAAGATTTTTCCGTATTTGATACAAATAATATTTCAGAAGGAAGCGCATACACTACAGACATGGTAAAAACTGAACTAAATAAAACAGAATCTACATTGAAAGAAGAGCATATTGATATTCGCACAATCAATGAAAAACTGAAAAAACTCAAAATTCGTCTATATAAGGGGGATGTTTCATCAAAATGTGCTTGTTTTTGGTGTAGTCACGATTTTGATACACCAGCATGTGCTATTCCAATGGAAATAAATGATTACGATATTATTGGATACGGTTGTTTTTGCACTCCTCAATGTGCAACCGCATTCTTATTCAAAGAACATATTGATGACGCAACACGTTTTGAACGATATCAGCTATTGAATAATATATATTCAAAGGTTTATGATTATCGTAAAAATATTAAACCCGCACCAGATCCACATTATATTTTGGATACATTTTATGGAAATATGTCAATATCCGAATATCGTAAATTGTTGGGGTCGGATCATTTGTTAGTAATGCTTGATAAACCAATGACGCGTCATATACCAGAATTATGTGATGATACCGACCATTTTGTAAATAGTATTTACAATGATAATAATAGTTCAACAAAGAATACAAGTAAATATAAGGTAAAACGAGAAAGTGAAAAGAAAAAAGGTCCAACAAAAAAAGAATTAATTAAAGAACATTTTGGACTATAAATATAAATATATCGTTTCATTAGACAATATAGTTATGAGTGTGGTGTCTTGTATAGTTGAAGGCGGATTGGGAAATCAATTATTTCAAATAATTACATGTATTAGTTATGGATTAGAACATCGCAAGAAAATTATTATTCCGTATTTTGATAAATCACCTGGAATTACATCACGATATACATATTGGGATAGTTTTCTCAAACCATTTATTATATTTACAAATAAAAATAATGATAATATAATTCCACATAAAATGTCTACATACAAAGAACTACAATTTGCTTATGATAAACTACCTATTTATACCGATTCAGTGTGTTTAACAGGCTATTTCCAAAGCTATAAATATTTTGATAGTAATATATCAAAAATTTTACAAATGTTACGTTTTGATAATTGTAAAAGTAAAATTATTCAAGAAAATAAATCGTATTTTGATGATGTTATAAATGATGTATGTGCTATCCATTTTCGTTTAGGTGATTATAAACATTTACAACAATATCATCCATTGTTAGATATTACATATTACATAAACGCATTAACAAAATTATGTGAATCAACAAATATATCTCGTGTCTTATATTTCTGTCAAGAACATGACAATGATATTGTACTTCAACACGTAAATACAATCCAATCTATTTTTCATCATATTGAATTTATTAAAGTTAGCGATACTATATGCGATTGGAAACAAATGGTTATGATGACACATTGTAACCATCATATTATTGCAAATAGTACGTTTTCATGGTGGGGTGCTTATTTGTCATCAAGTATAAATAAGAAAGTATATTATCCGCATGTATGGTTTGGACCTAAAAACTCACATCATATTGTAGATAATTTGTTTCCATATGAATGGGAAAAAATATAACACATATTATTTTATATAGTGTTGATAAAATTGATTCATTAATATATTTATGAATATACATAAAACTTAATTACTTTATCTAATTAATATGTCAGGAGAACTACTTAATGCACTTATTTCCGATCAACCGATCGTGAAGAAACTACATAAAAAAATCAAAAAAATGGAAAAACGTAATATGAAATTGAAGATTAAGAAAAATATTTGGAAAGACAAATACAACGCAATTATGGCGATCCTTCATGACTATCCCGGAATCACATACAAAGGTGATGTATCATCTAAACGACGAAGAGATGTAATTGATTTGACAGAGGATGATGAAAGTATTGCACTAGATGTAGATACTATGTCGGATTTGAAAAACAGTATTATGGATTTTACAAATAGTTTGAGTATTGTAAAGACAGAGTATCCCACAGAACTCTGTAAGAATGCGCGCGACGAAGAAGTAGAAGGTGTTATGGAAGAAAAATATGAAAACAAAGAACTGCGATTATGTGAAAATATTGATTGCCATAAGTACCCTCCTGACTGGGACTTCAAAGAAGATACAGAAGATACATATAAAGGAGGACAATGGGTAAAATGTAATCTATGTGATGGATATTTTAATGATGATGGATTGGGAGATGTATTATTTATCGAAGAAGAACCAAATAATCAAAAAGCGAATTGTAATCTATGTGGAAAAGATGAAAATATCGTTCAAATGAAAGGAACCGGACAATATATTTGCGGGAATGCGTGTGATGAAAGTGAAAATGAGGAAGAGGATCAGGAAGATGCAAGCGAAACAGTAGAAGAGGCACAGGAAAAGGAAACAGTAGTAGAGGAAGTGGAAAAGAAAAAGGAAGAGGAAGTAGTTGAAGAAGAGGAAGAGGAAGAGGAAGTAGTTGAAGAAGAGGAAGAGGAAGAGGAAGAGGAAGTAGTTGAAGAAGAGGAAGAGGAAGAGGAAGTAGTTGAAGAAGAAGAGGAAGTAGTTGAAGAAGAGGAAGTAGTTGAAGAAGAGGAAGTAGTTGAAGAAGAGGAAGTAGTTGAAGAGGAAGAGGCAGAGGAAGAGGAAGAGGAAGAGGAAGAGGAAGAGGAAGAGGCAGTATATGAGGTTGAAATCAAAGGTAAATTGTATTACACAACAGATGAAAAAAACGGAGAAGTATACGAAATTGCCGAAGATGAAGACATTGGAGATTGTATTGGTAAATTCGTGAATGGAAAGTTCAAAAAAAACAAGTAATTATACGATAAACTAAATCAAATATATGATTCCTCAGTATAGTTCTGACCTTCTCGTAAAGTAAAATGGGTAGATAAGTATTCAATCAGTTTGTTGTAATTAATTATTGATAAATGTAGCCATATATCTAAGGTTTTTTTCTTTTCATTGAAATCAATAACATCGTAAATATCTTCAATCTTGTATTCAGTAAAATAGTAAAGTAATATGTCATGTATATTTCTCGTTAATTTGTCGCAACCGGTGTCATAATGTAAGATCAAATTTTGTAAATTATCATCATTAAACTCATTATAACCTATATCATATGTTTCAATAAGTGTATTAACGTGTTTTTTGTTAGACCAGTATCTATTTGATAGAATAATCAACAATTCGTCATCATCAATATATTCTGAAATTATATTGATGTTTCCCAAGTTATCGCATATTTCAAGCGACTTAATTACGCATTCGGTGTGACTCATTGTATATTTGTGTATTTAATGAAGTATATATCTACGCATTATTTCAATTTTTTTTAATTGTTGCATTTTTTGAACGTTTTTTCTTATGTTTTTTCGTTTTTAATTTACGACCTCCTTTATTGACATTATCACGAATATATCCCTTTGCTAACATATATTTAATTATATCTTCCATTAAAAAATACATGAATATTCGTAACATCCGATTGTCATCATCACCAGATACAGTTTCTTCAAGCGTATTTATTGGGTAGTCTTTATATTTCTTTTGTTTTTCTTCTGTATCTAATTTAATTTTTTGTGAATTTTTAATTTTATTTACATTATCCTTTAAAAATAAGGGATTTACGTCTTCTTCTTTATTCAGCAATTCATATAATTTTTGTATAACATCTGAGTATTTATTTTCTTTGATTGTCTCTAAATAACCATCTTCATATAGTTGTTTTGTTTCAATTGATAGTCCTTCTTTCTTATTTAAGTGTTGTATATAACTTTTTGTATTAGAGCCACTTTGTATAATGTCAGAAAATAATTGAATTCGTCCCTGTGTCTCGTCTTTTACATCCTTTTTGCTATCTTCAAGTTTCATATCATTACTGCGCTTTGTAACTACTGGAACATCGGATTGATATAGCGCTGCTTTATATAAATCAACATTCCATTTTTGTTTATATTTATCTATTTCTTTTGTTTGGACCATTTTTTCAAATAAATCTCCCAAATGATTACTGGTAAAATTACATATAAATTTATTCTTGTTTTCCGAATTAATTTCACCTTGAAAGTAATCAATTGAAAGTTCTATATAATAATATGTTTTTGATGTAGTTTGCTGTAACAACACGGATGTTTCTACATTTTCTTTATTATTATCTGTATTGTCATATTGTTTTATATTTGAAATAAAAATTTCATTTAACTTATTCAATAATGTGTCGTCCTTGCTTGTTATCTTATTAATTTTATTCTGAAAATCATTATTAATTGATGTATAAGATGTTGAAGAATTTGATTTATTGTCAATAGACCTAATAATATTATCTATTTCATTTGTTAAATTGATGTAGGATTTAGAATCTTGTCCTTGTTTTTTTCTTGTGACATACAAGTTAATTAACTTGTTATAAATACTGTGGTTCAACATATCATTAACCCATATTACTGTACGAGTAGTATAAACATTTCCATTATGTTTTATATAAGAGTATTTTCTTTGAAATGGATGGGTTATCATAGATAACATTTGGTTGCTTATTCCGCGATTTCCTTTAATGTAATGATTGTATGAATCTTTAATATCATTATGAATTGGAAATTGAGTTGGAAATAATAGCTCTAACATGACCATAACGTTATTGTTTGATACTTGTAATCTGCTATCTTCAGATTTATCCAGTTTACTACCATATGTAGCTAAAAACAATACAAATTGGTCTAAATTGAAAAAGAATTCAATACGTTTTCGCATGCTTAATGATAATAATTTATCTCGCGGATACTCAAACTGATAAGTAAAATAAGGATATGTGTTGAGCGTCTTATTAAACTTTTTCTGGTCTTGTAAATATAGGTTATCTTTTGTAAGTTCAAACTTCTCATATTCAGTGTCATTATTTTTCAATATATTGGATCGTATGAGTATTTTAAGTTCATGAATATTATATGGAGTTGTTGTCATTTTATAATTATAATCAGAATATATATATTTTAATTATATCTTATTTTACACCCTTTAAGATTTAAATCCACACCCCTAATAATTTTTCTTAACTATCCATTATGATACTAAAAAATACATTATACTCGTGTTAATTTCGGTATTAGATTAGCAAAAGTTTCTATTTTATTCAATGTTGTATTTTCACACCCCATACATTTCTTTGATACGAACGTTTCTTTTGTTTCGTCATTGTTAAATAATAGTTCAGCTAAGCGTTTTTCAGTCTTATTAATGATATGCTGACTATAATTTTTTCGTTCCTTTAAAATATTTTGTAACGTTTCTATTTCTCTTCTTTTCTTCTGTTCGTTCATTTGTTCTGAAACCATATTATCATTTTTTTCTTGCTGAGCCTTTTCCAAATCTATTTTCTGTTTTTTTAATTCATATTCTTGTTTATCCTTTTCTTGTTCCAATTCTTTTTTTTTAGTTTCAATCACTTCTTTTTGGATTTCATTCATACTATTAGGCGTTTCTTCAATTTCAATATCTTGTCCTGTAATAGCAACAGCTTCTTCTTGCACTTCATCCATATCAAAATTATTCATTTGACTATCCGCTTCTTCAAGTAATTTTTCTGCTTCTTCATCTGTTTCTTCTTCATCTGTTTCTTCTTCTTCGGAACTTCCCTCTTCATCATTTTCTAAACCTTCAAATATATGGAAATCATATGTATTATAGAACATTATTATAATCATACATACAGCTAAACCAATATATTTATTTATTCTAGAATAAAAAATAATCAATATAATAGCAAATATCTTTCCCAATGGTGTAAACCATATATTTTTGATATCATTTGACAATAAAGTCAAAATAATTACTGATAATAAGGGTAAATATTCTAAAACAACTTTCATATATAGTTTCATTAGAACATATTTTATGATGATTAATTATATACACTTAAATAATTATCTATATATTTGTTAAGTATGTCATTATTAAATTCTGCGTCATCATGGACGACTAAAGAGAAACGCAATAAACGTCCATCCACCATGAAAAAACCAAGTTTAACATCCCTAGATGAATCTGTTACAAATGAAACCAATGTGATGATTGAAGGATTCAAAACAAATATTCCGGAATCAATAGAACGGACACAAAATAAACAAAAAGATCGCAATGAACGTATCAATAATCTAATAAATACTATGGATAACAGTGAAGATAATGATGGAAATCATTTAGAGAACTTTAATCCTCTTCCAAACCCGAATATACAAGTCCGAAAAGATATGCCAAATATCCAAACGAATAATTTAGAATATAATCCCAACGTCCACGAACAATTTAGTAATTATACAAATAGCTATAATGGAGAAATATCATATAAACAAGCATCACCTTCTAACGTTGGTAGACAAATCGTAGATAAGTTTGGAAATAATGATAAACTTTTAGAAAAGATTAATTATATGATTCATTTATTAGAACATCAACAACATGAAAAAACAGAAAATATCGCGGAAGAATTTATTTTATACTCATTTTTAGGTATATTTATCATTTATGTAGTCGATGGGTTCTCGCGATCAGGTAAATATATCCGATAGATTCCCACTAATATCATTTAACTTTTTGAAATTGGTAATTACATGATATCTCATTGAATTTGACAAACTCAAACAATAATTACATATATATATATACGATGAATTAACCCCGGCGAATTTGTGATGCGTTATAAAGGGAGTAATGTGCTTCATATGTGGATAATGATTAATTAAATATAATCGAAGACCATTATTATTCGCGATTTCTTTAAGAAATGAATTGTAGTATTTTAGATAAATTAAATATTGTTCGTTTTCAATGTAATGTATAGTGTTTATTATAGGTAATATACTATTTTTTAAAAACAACTGCATTTTTCCAGATTTTTTATTATATTGAATTAGTTGCTTTGTTACCAATATATAATGTTCTGCGTTCCATACATAATTCATTATAATTCTGGTTAACTGGTCTCCAATATGATTTTGAATGTGCTGCTGAGCGATTAAATAACTTTCACGAATCATTATATCTTAACGATATAATTATTTCATATACAATTACTTACATGAATGACTTTGCTTCTAATTCTTTATAATCTCTGTCATTTTGTAAAGGACGGTCCATTGGCATTGCCATTGTGCTTTGGTCTTGTATATATTTCAAGTATGAAACAGCACCATTATATACATCATTTATAGCATAGTCCAATACAAGTGTATTTAACTTTTCTACTTGTCCTGTAATGTCATTCGGGTAATGTTGTGCGTATTGTAAATATGTGCTACGCATAATTATTTTGACATTATCAATGTTTTGGGGCGGGACAACGATTTCTTGGTTTGATTTTTCGTATACGCCCGCACGAATCCCATTTTGAATAATCTGAATATTCTTTTCAGAGAAGAAAACTTGTGAAAGAACATTTTCTTCAATATTTCCAGTTAATGCTTCGCGGTAGTTTGATGTCTTGTTTCGGACATTAATTTTTTCTTGCATTTCAAATATTGCGGTAGGAGAAGGTTCGGCAATATTTACACGTCCATTATATTGACTTGATTTTTCGTCTAATATTTTATTTGTTTCATTATATGCGGATGAAATAAACATGATTGTATCTTATAATGTATTGTAAGATATTTATTCTAAATATATTTAGAGAACATTGTTGTTTTGTTTTCTTTTAATATAATATAAATGGAAACTTTTTATTTGATAGTATTATCTGTTGCGATTATATTACTAATAATCATATTAGCGTATATTGGTATATATGGAATGAATGAAAAAACTAAATCTGCGTTCCCTCCTGTAAAATACGATTGTCCTGACTATTGGCAAAAGAATGATGATAATGAATGTGTAATTCCGACATCTGGTCCTAATATGGGTGCGTTTGACGTTGGTGATACTACTCCTGGTTCAGTATTAGATATGACAGGTATTAATAGTGACAGTGATGCAATAAATTTTGAAGACGCTGGGTGGAGCGCAACTGGGTCTTCGAGATGCTCTCAAAAAAGATGGGCGAATGATAATAATATTGTTTGGGATACAGTAAGTAATTATAATCAATGTTAATTATGACGTTTGATTTTTGATTATCAAATATAAAATTTTGATGTTTATATTTGTCTTAAGTAATGCACTCAACTTTTTGCTACAAAATGTTTGACCTTGTCAACAACGACACTTGTTTCTAAGTTAGATAGTGTATGTTGTTGCTTATTGAATGTAAATATCTCTTTTTTTATGTTTTCTTGATATACCTCTAACACATTATATTCAATATTATGAATACGCCGTTTGAATACAAAAATATGTTCCCTATATAATTGCATAGCTGCGTGTAAATGTTCTTTATTATTCGTTTCATTATAATTTACCATATGTTGTAAAAACTCTTGTTTGAATTCAAATAATTCTACACTCAATTTAGTTATTGTTGCTTGTTTTTCCTCATCGTGGAATAATTTATTATATCTATTTAAGAGATCATTATATTCACTATTGAATGTTTCCATGTCATCAATTAATTCTTGATATTCATTCACAATATCTTTTTCGTTTCTATAATCAAATAGAATATCCATCTTTTGTCTTGTAATACTATTCAGGGTTTCAATAACACCTGATTTATATTCATTCAATACTTGTATAATATCATTATGATAACCTTTAATCAATTCAATATTCAATTTACAAGGATCGTTAATGCTTCCACAATGAGCGACAAACTTTTCACTGTTTTCAATAAATGATGAACCGACATTACGTCGGCAGTAAACACAGTGCCCTGTAATACCTTTTAAAATCATTTGATGTTGTTTCTTTGATTTTCTCTTGTTAAATGCTTTCTTACGTAGTTCCTTCAATTCTGTTTCGTATACTGTTTTAAGTTTATAGTATGTATTTAAACTGCTGAAATAATCATGTTTTTCCGTTTTTTTCCCACTTTCTTCCGGTGTTATATCAGCATCAATATATTCAATAGAAGGATTGTTTGTCGTGTCAAAATTAATAATTGACTTGGGATATCCATATATTGATGTAACATTGTTATACCCAATATCCAATGTTTCTAATTTCTTTGATGTTTCTAAATTAATAGTTGTCAACTTATTATTAGAACAATTCAATTCTAACAATAATGGTGGCAAATAACTTAATTCTTCAATTTGATTATGTGAAATATTCAACACCTCCAGTAATTTCAAATCTTCTAAATTTATCTTGGTTAAGTAATTGTGATTAACGTCAATATGTTTTATTAATTTTGGAAGGTCATTTAATTCGATTAGCAAATTTTCACCAATATTAATATAGGTTACACTATCAGGAATATTAATTATATTTGTAATACTACCCGGAACAAAAACAATTTTTTTTATCTTAAAATCAGAAAGGGATGAAAGGTTAATATCTCCATACAATGGTTCACGAATTATCATATCATCTGATAGCTTATTCATATTCTGAATAACAGAATCAATATAATTTTGGGCCGTATTATTGTTAGTTATAATTTGTTGACGTTGTTCTTCAATTATATTCATTATATATAATGGTGTCATACTAAAAAATAATTGAGATAATTAGTATTCATTCATGGTTTTTATTGGAGGTAACTGAGTAATCTGTGATTTATCATTCTGTTTATCTTGAATCGCACGTATTTTTGATAATATATGTTGTTTGTCTTTAAATGATTGAATTTGTTTATCTTCATCGCTTTTTTTACCATTATACAAACAATATAACGTGATTGTCGTTATAGATGCAAATGTCGCAAATATAATGAAATTATAAATATAATTGTAATTTGTAATTTTACTTTCATGCATTTCCATTAATGAATATTTAATGAAATTTTTACTATGATTGTCGATAAGATTCGGTGCCATTTTCTATATTTATTACTTATAGAAAATAGTGATTAATAATATGCTAAATAATATAAAATACCCATATATGATAAAATACCCAACAAAATAGAAATTATCCACGCAGGAACAACTGTTTTATGTTTGTATCCTACACCAAATTCACGAAAGCTACCATCATTGTCATATATAAAAGATGGTTTAATAATATGCATTGTGGAAAATAATGTTAGAAATATAATTATCGCAAATAGCGGTTTGTATTGTAATACAATGGTTCTCATAAATATTTTATATATAGTTATAAAATATTTCCACATTTTATTGTGGGGGTCCTAGTTGTCTTCCTCATTATCTTCTGGATAGTAATTTCCATCCATAAAGTTTTCATCTAAATGTGAAATATCATATGCTTCTCTTTCTTGCATCTCATTTTCTATGTTTGCATCGTGTTCTTCCAAATCTTGTATAGTATATACATTTTGTAACATAGAAACCGTCGCGGATTCTTCAGAAATACCATCAGCTTCATTTTCACCATCAATCATTTTGATTATTTCATTGCGTTCGCGTGTGTATGTAGCTACATCATAACGTATCAATCCTTTCTGTTGACCTACATTCCACATACCAAGTTTGTATTTCTTATGCTCGTCTTCTATTCTACGTTGTTCTATACTCATCTTTCCAAGATATTTGATGATTTGTTTCTTTTCGTAATCTTTTGAACGTTGTGTTTTTTTTATAATGTTCCCATAATTATTATTTAATATTCCTTTATCGTAAATACCTTTGTTTAATAGAGCAACTAATATATTACATACATTATTCTTCAATGATTTTTGATTACCCTGTAATACTTCAACTTCTTCTAAAACTTCCATTTGTTGTTGTAATTCATTGTCTACATTTGGACGCATTGAGACAATTTCGTCTGATTCAGTTGTTGCGTTTGTATTGCGTATTTCTCGTTTTGTTGATTCTAAATGGATATGGATAATATCTTCGTTGTCTGTTAATACAATGTATTCATATAATACTGAGTATATGCAATAGGATATGAATAGCTCTTGACTTCTTTTATCAAGAACCAAATACTTTTCATCGTAATCAGTATATGGAAATAGCAGACAGAAGTTATATATTTTTTCAATATTTTCTTGTAACACATTTAAATAGGTTTTCATTGTGTCATCAATTTGTATATTTTCCATAAATTTATATTCGCTTAATACGAATTTTTTAATATCGTCTTCATGTTCTTTGGCTAAATGCCAATGCCCGGGAACATTAGTGTATTTCATATTACGAGCAATAATTTGAGGCATTGTTTTTGAAATATATTGTAAATAATTCAATAGATATGATATTTTATGATAATTATCTTGATTACCGGATTGCCAGATATTCGGTTCTCTTAACTCCGAAATAAACTTTTGTATCATTCCAAAATTCTTTTTTTTTTCATTTGAGAACCTTCTAATGTAATCTAATACAAATTCGTTCATTTTTTGTGTAGTCATGAGTAAATAATTTTTTAAATTTTCAATATCTTTTGTTTCTTCATTTTGTAAACCATTTGAAGATGTTACCACACTTCGTAATAAATCTATAAGTGGCTTTTCTATAATCGGTATTTCAAGTTCTTCAAAATTATCCAATTCATTTAATATATCTTTACTATAATTATGCTCGTTTTGAATATATGACTGTATTGTGTTTCGTTTATTAATCATTTTCATAAGTCCAAATAGTGAATCAAGATTGTAATTTTTTCCATTGCGTTTGAGAATTGCCATTTTTTCTTCTATATTTAAGTCAGGTTGGTATGACTTGGGAATCTCGCCACATATAGACTCAAAATCACTTAGTGCTCTTTCTGGCTTATCAAAATTACAATAGTGAATGACATACCCATATATGTTTTCTTCGTAATGACCTTGTTTTGTAATATCAGTCTTCGCACGAGTATTATACGGATGATACATTGTAGGTGCGGTTGTAATCATTCTGATATTTGCTATAAAATCCTCGTTATTTTTGATTTGGGTGAGATATACATTAATATTTTCATTCTTATTTGAAAAGTATTTCAATGGATTTTTAATTATGTCTTGGCAACAAGCGTTGTCAACGAATGGAATACCACCAAATGTTTTTAATATAGGTTTTTCTTTGCTTACTTCGGCGTTAATTTCTTGGATAATACCATAATTCAATATCGTATTCTTTGCGATCAATGTATATAACATATTATGTTGTGATTTATCTCCTTTTTGAATAGTTAATAAAAATTCGCGAAAAAACTCTTTTGATACATTATTTTTCTGTTCTTCGTTGAGTTCATATTTAATAAGAGGAGGTTGAAAGTTCACCCATCGCTGAATACTATGTTGCTCTTTGATTTCATTATCATCGTCTTTATTCAATAACAAATATTGTTTCTTTTCTTTAATTAGATATGTAATTTCACTGTTTGTGATGAGATGGGTATCAATAATCTTTCGGATGTTTTTCTCAAATGTTTCAGAAGATTTGTATTTTTTTACAGAACTCCATGGGTCAATATTGCTTCGTGTTTTGTATAATACACAAGAAATGTATTTTAATCCACTTGTATCTTCATCGCCACCCATGGGGTATCCTGAAAATGATTTGACACACCCAGGGAATGTCTTTTTTGATTTGATGGAAGGGATTACCGTTTGTAGCGAGATTAGGTAACATCCGGATACTATCATAATAAGTGATTCATTAAAGTAATCTTGATATTTCGCCAATTTTTTATCTGGGTTCTTTTGTTTCTGCTTTTCCACAATTTTCTCATATGCATCTTTCCCTTTGATTAACGATTCAACCAATTCAAGTGATACTCGTAAACACATATCACTTATTAATGAACCATCTACATCCATAGATGTTGTTAGAAATTCAAATACTTTGTATATTTTATCCATATGTGGATTTTCAAATATACGCTGTTGTGCTCGTGTTAACTTGCGCTGTTCGGGAATTTGTGTAATTTCATCTTGTAAAATAGTGCGCGATGTAACCTTGAAACCCAATGCATCAAACCCTTCTTCTGTGTCAAATGTTCGTGGTGTAATAATCATACCACTATGCATATCTACAATTGATTCGCCATCATCACTTTCAACGCCTTGTTTACGAATTATTTCAAAAAGCTTTTCTTCGTAATTTCCTACTGCAAACGCATTTGCAAGTTCATATAGAAATGATGGCATTAACTTGACATTACTGTCTTTACAGTATTTCCAGTATAAATTTTCATTTGTTGTTTCAATAGGTTCACGACAAAATAATCCAACAAATATGACAATGTGATTTTGTTTAGTAGTGAAATCAGTTGATGCTAATATTTTCTGTAATATACTACTATGTGGGGATTTGATAGATAGGTCTTTGTTTGCAAGTAATCCAATATGATATGATAAGTTATTTGCTTTTTGTTCTATTACTTCATTCAATATCATTTGTTTTTTCATATATCGTTGATATTCTATGAAATTCTTTTCCAATTCTTCATTAAGTTCATCCATATTTACGTGATAGCGTGTTTCCAGTTCTTGAAGCAATTCTTCTTTTCTCATATTTTTAAGGGATTCCTTCATTTGTTCGTTAGATTGACACATTTGATTGGATGTATTTTTCACGCATTGTTTTTGAATATTACAAAATAGAGTGTTATTATCCATAAACATTGTGTCGCTTATTGTATCATCTCGAACCCAATTATTCTTAACCCGTTTGTAATAGTGAATGTTATTATCTGATTCAACGTTCTCTACAATAGCATAGTCTTGATCGTCCACTTGTTTTTTTCCTTCCAATAACGTCTTTGTTAATACTTCTACATAGTCTTTTTGGACGTCATGTTTTTGTATTAATACTTCCTTCAAAAAATCGTAGAAATCTTCATTCACCATACTTCTCTTTTCTGTTTGGTAGTTTTCCATTATATCATATGGCGTATCGTCATAATCTTTATCATAATATAATACATCTTTGTTATTATCCTTCAATAACTCATTTACACTATTATATTTCTTACTCAAAAAACGACGGGAACAATCAGATTTAATACGTAATGGATTATTTGTGTTCTTTTCTTGTTCGTCCAAAATATTTAATTTTGATGGCACGTTCAACGCAAACATCAATTTGGAAACAAATGTATACAGCAATTTTGCATTATCAATGTTGTATATTTTTTTAATTTGTTCGGTTACATTTGTGTTTTTGGATGGTAATAAATAGTTATCAATAATTGTTTTTGCTTGTGTATCCAATAAGCTATCAAAAAAATCCATCTTTGAAGGACGTTCATGAATGCGTCGGTTATTCATATAATTACTGAATAATTGCGAGAACTCTACCATTCGTTTCTTATATTCTTTGATATTTTCTTTTATGTTATACCGAATGCTATTATGCTGTGTATATGTAATATGTTGTTGAGATATACTAAATGGTTCAAGTTCTTTGACAATAGATACAAATGTATATTTATTCTTCAATTGTTCGCGAAGGATATTTATGAGTGCTTTTGTTTTTGGAACAATGGATTCGCAGAATTTTTCAAATCTAACATTTTTGTCGACATTCGTTGAAAAATCATCCAAAGAAAATGTATTCAAATTTGTCAATAAGTTCAATGATTCATGATTATAGTCTTCGTCAAGGTTTTCAATAACATTGTTTATAATATTTGTTTTATTATTAAATAGACGAGAATACATTATTAAATTCTGATGTGTCTTTACGCGTTCCAACATATTCTGTTTATTAAGATATATTTTGGATTGTTCTATGAATGGATGCGGTAAATATAAGAATG
>Ga0209632_10000479_pt1 | contig 41462 bp, 39 predicted proteins | sample COG_10_FD_184754 | JGI IMG/M metagenome (GOLD analysis project Ga0209632, IMG submission 184754) | Pelagic Microbial community sample from North Sea - COGITO 998_met_10 (SPAdes) (version 2) | ecosystem: Environmental > Aquatic > Marine > Neritic zone/Coastal water | place: Helgoland, sampling... | reverse complement strand
TTTATTATTCTGAATATTTTTAAATATTTGATTAAGAATATACTCAAAAGATGCTTTTTCTCCATCTGGATCCAACAAAGTGTCAACTAATCTGAATTGTGAGAGAGCTCTCCATATGTAATAACTAAAAATTGCTCCATTATTTCTATATGCAGATACATATCGTGTAAGTTTGCTATCTTTAAATCCCTTTAAAAAAGTTAAGTTTTCATCAAAGGGATTAAATTGATTGCAAACTATAACTTTAGGGTGATTACAATAATTCATATACATAGACTGATTTACTACAATATTATTATGTTCACTAAGATCAAAAAATTTATTTTTTTCTAAATCATTAGTAATAAAATAGTTGTTTGATTTTTTTAGAAAATGAACTTCAACTTTTCTATCAATATTAATATATTCTTCTTTAGTCCTTATAAAATTTAAAGTCGAGCCCAATGACTGATCTGTATCTCTAAATAACGCATGGGCGTTTTCATATATATCAAAATTATTATTTTGAAAAAATTCTTTTATTTTTTGATTGATAATTTTTCCATTAACAACTTCTGTATCAATACTATTTAAACCCGACATTTCATCAAAAATCATTACTATTTTTTTATTAAAATCATTTTTCACTTTTTGTTTATTTTCTGTCAAATTTACTTTTGGAAAGTTTGAATAATACTTGGGCGAGTCAAATATATTAAAAATAAAAATAACTAAAATAAAAGAAAAAACAATTTTTAATGCATCAATTTTTTTATATAATAATATTACATTTAAAATCGTTATTAATATAATTGAGATTAACAACGTATTCGCATATGGAGAATTGAAATTTATAAATAAAAATCCATTTTTTATTGGACTCCATAAGCTTAGGTTTTGATCCAAGCAATTAAAAGTTATTAAACTCAACCACAAAAAAATAATTTTTGACTTAGTCTTAAAAAAAAGTTTGAACAATTGTATATGAATTAATATTGGTATAAATAAAAAGAAAAATAATAGAATTATAATATCAAATCCTGATAAATTCGCTCTAAATATCCATAAAGGAAAAAAACTTACTAATCCATATAATGTATAAAATTTTAAATTCATTTCGTATTTCTTAATTATTGATAAATCAGATTATAGTCTTTTAAAACTATTCTTTCTTAAAATTGAAAAATATTTTAATTTTTTATAGGTTTTTAGTTATTTCTTCTGTCATTTTTTTTGCATCTGCAAATAACATTAAAGTATTTTCTTTATAAAATAAATCATTGTCAATTCCCGCATATCCAGGTGATAGGCTTCTTTTTACAAATAATACTGATTTACATTTTTCAACATCTAAAATTGGCATTCCGTAAATTGGGCTTTGAGGATCCGTTTTCGCAACTGGATTTGTTACATCGTTTGCTCCTATGACAAATGCAACGTCAGCGTTTGCAAAATCATTATTAATTTCCTCTAATTCAAAAACTTCATCGTAAGGAACATTAGCTTCAGCTAGCAATACATTCATGTGTCCTGGCATTCTTCCGGCCACTGGGTGAATTGCATAAGAAACTTTGATATCATTTTTTTTTAGTGTATCAACCATTTCTCTGAGAGCATGTTGTGCTTGAGCTACTGCCATTCCATAACCAGGAACAATTATTACTGAAGATGCATTTTTCATCAAGAAGGCTGCATCATCGGCATTACCACTTTTAACGGGTCTTTGTTCACTATTTTTTGAGGAAGAAGATTGTTCTGTTGCCCCGAACCCTCCTAAAATAACATTAAAGAAAGATCGATTCATCCCTTTACACATTATGTAGGATAAAATAGCTCCTGAAGATCCTACTAATGCACCAGTAATAATTAAAGCACTATTCTCTAAAGTAAATCCAATTCCTGCTGCGGCCCAACCAGAATATGAATTTAACATTGATATAACTACTGGCATGTCTGCCCCTCCAATTGGAATAATTAATAAAAATCCAATTAAAAAAGAAACAATTAATAAAATCCAGAACAAATTTGATGATTGGTTTAAGCATAAAAGACAAATTACGACTACTATTGAGATTAGTATTAATGCATTCAGCAAATGTTGACCTTTAAATGTTATTGGAGAGCCCGACATTATTCCCTGAAGTTTTAAAAAAGCAATTATTGAACCTGAAAATGTTATCGCACCAACTGCTGCACCAATTGACATTTCAATCAAGCTACCAAGCTTAATATTTCCATTAGATCCAAGGTTAAAGGCCTCGGGATTTAAAAAAGCCGATATTGCTACAAATACTGCTGCAAGACCTACTAGACTATGAAAACCAGCAACAAGTTCAGGCATAGCTGTCATTGGTATTTTGTATGCAATTAAGGCACCTATTAAACCACCTATTAAAAGAAAAATTAAAACATAAATAAAACCAGTGGAAAAATTTCCAATAGATAAAAATGTAACCGTTATTGCAATTAACATACCCATAATGCCAAAAAAATTACCCTGACGAGAAGTTTCTGGTGATGATAGTCCTCTAAGTGCTAAAATAAATAATACACCTGATATAAGATAAAAAATTGCTGACAAATTTGCTGATATCATTATTTATCTTTCTTTTTTTTTTTATACATTGCAAGCATTCTTTGAGTAACTAAAAACCCTCCAAAAATATTTATTGCTGCCAAAGATATTGCTAAAAATCCAAAAATACTTGAACTGTTAAAAATACTTTCAGAATTTCCAGCCAATCCAGCAATTATTGCTCCAACTATAATTACTGATGAAATTGCATTTGTAACAGACATTAATGGTGTGTGTAAAGAAGGTGTAACACTCCACACGACATAGTACCCAATAAAAATTGAAAGGATAAAAATACTTAATCTGAATATAAAGGGATCTATTTCCATAATTTATTTAATTAGTGTTTTTTCAATTATTTCATCTTTTAAATTTATATTAATTTTCTTATTTTCTTTATCGTACATATTTGAAACAAAATTAAATACATTTTTTGCGTATAAACTTGACGCAGATACTGGCAGTTTATTAAGAATATTTGTTTCGCCCATAATTCTAACTCCTCTTTTTTCAATTATTTTATCTACTTCAGTAAAATATGTATTTCCTCCTTGAATTGCAGCTAAATCATAAATAACTGAACCTCTTTGCATACCATTTATCATGCTCTCTTTAATTATTACTGGGGCTTTTTTTCCTGGAATTAAAGCGGTACAAATTACTATGTCAATTTTTTTTAATGTTTCATTTAATAGGTCTTCTTGTTTTTTTTTGAAATCCTCTGAAGCCTCTTTTGCATAGCCCCCCTCTGTTTCAAGATTTTCTGCTCCTTCGACAGTTAAAAATTTACCACCTAGACTTTCAACTTGTTCTTTAGATGCCATCCTAACATCTGTAGCAAAAACTATTGCGCCCATTCTTTTTGCTGTTGCAATAGCCTGCAATCCGGCAACACCTGCTCCAACAACTAAAACTTTTGCAGCTGGAATAGTGCCTGCTGCCGTCATCATCATTGGTATGGCTTTTTCAAAACTTGCAAAAGACTCTATAACAGCTTTATATCCAGCGAGATTGGCTTGAGATGAAAGTATATCCATAGATTGTGCTCTTGTAATTCGAGGTAGTAATTCTAAAGATAGAACATTAATCTTTTTTTTTACTAAAGAGTCTATTTTTTCTTTATTATTATATGGATTAAAAATTCCAACAAGAGTTTGATTTTCTTTGATATGTGAAATTTTATCATCTGAAAGCAAACCTAATTGAACAATAATATCTGCACTCTTAATAACTTCATTTTCGTTATTAGAAATTTTTACACCTAGGTCTTTATATTCATTATCACTATATCCTAAGTGTTCACCATAATTTTCAGATAATGATACTTCAAAACCAAGTGAAATATACTTTTTTGCAATTTCTGGTGTTATTGCAATTCTTTTTTCAATTTTAAGATTTTCTGAAACTGAAACGATTCTCATAAATGAACTTTACAGTAAGAAAATCGCCATTAGAACTAAAACTGTTATTATTGCGACAGTTCCCCACAACACAAATTTGGTAAAATTTTTCCAAGTATCTTTATGGTCTTTATTGTCCATAAAAATTACTTTTGTCTTGCTTTAAATTTTGGATTGGTTTTATTAATAATGTAAACTCTACCTCTTCTTCTAACTAACTTAGAATTTAGATCTCTTTTTTTTAATGATTTGAGTGAACTTTTTATTTTCATAATTTCTATTTTATAGCCGGCAATGTCCTACTCTTCCGTGCCTTAAGACAAAGTACCATTGGCGCTGAAGGGCTTGACTTCCGAGTTCGGAATGGGATCGGGTATTACCCCTTCGCAATAATCACCGGCGAGTTTTTATACTCAAGAATTTTAAGATTGTAAAGCAAAAGAAAAACACTTTTGATCAACGTTTTTTTATCAAATAATCACTATATGTCAGTTTAATAGCTTTTTTTAAATCTGTTTTGGACTTCCATCCATATTTTTTTGCTAAGGAAACGTCCATGACTTTCCTGGGGGTTCCATTGGGTTTAGATTTATCATACCTAATTTTTATTTTTTTATTAGGTATAATTAATTTTAAAATCATTTCTGCATACTCTTTAATTGAATAATCTTTTCCAGTACCAATATTAATCATGCTACCATTAAATTTTTTATTCATAAAATGAACACAGGCATCTGCGATATCATCAACATAAATAACCTCTCTCTTTGGTGACCCGTCACCCCAGAGCACTAATTCTTTTTTATTTTTATCCTTTACTTCATAAATTTTTCTAATTAATGATGGGAAAAAATGAGAATTTAACTGATCATAATTATCATTAGGTCCAAAAGTATTAGTTGGCATTAAAGATTTATAATTTGTGCGATATTGAAGATTATAACTTTCACACATTTTGATGCCAGCTATTTTTGCAATGGCATAGGCCTCATTTGTTTTTTCAAGCTCACCGTTAAGTAAATACTGCTCTTTGATTGGCTGTTTACACATTCTTGGATAAACACAACTTGAACCAAGAAAAATTAAGTCTTTTATTCCACATAAATAAGCTGAATGAATAATATTTGTTTGAATTGATAAATTATTGTGAATGAATTCAGCGCGGTATTTATTGTTAGAGTAAATTCCACCTACTTTTGCAGCTGCAATAAATATAAATTTAGGTTTATTTTTTTTTAAAAAATTAAATACTTTGTTTTGATTTGTAAGATCTAGTTTAGATTTATCCAAAAATAAAATATTTTTATATCCTTTTGATTTTAATTTTCTTACAATTGCACTTCCTACTAGACCTTTATGACCTGCAACAAAAATCTTATCTTTATGATTAATCATTCATCAATTTTTTCAAATCAAAGTTAACCATTTCATTTACAAGTTTTTTAATTGATGTTTTGGGTTGCCATTTTAATTCTTTTTTTGCCTTTCTTGAGTCTCCCAACAATGTATCAACTTCCAATGGTCTAAAATATTCTTTATCACATGCTACAATACAATTTCCTTTTTCATCATAACATTTTTCATTAATACCTTTACCTTTCCATTTATAATTAATATTAAGTTCTTTTAAAACTAAGTTTACAAATTGTTTTACTGTAAATTGCTTTCCTGTTGAAATCACATAGTCTGAAGGCGTTTTTTTTTGCATCATTTTCCACATTGCTTCAACATAATCTCTTGCATGGCCCCAATCTCTTTTGGCATTTAAATTTCCTAAATATAGTGTTTTTTGTTTTTTTAATTTAATTTTACAAAGTCCAATAACTACTTTTCTTGTTACAAATGTTTCTCCTCTTACAGGACTTTCATGATTAAATAATATTCCATTGCAAGCAAAGATATTGTAGGCCTCTCGATAATTAACAGTTATCCAATGTGCATAAACTTTTGCAACACCGTATGGACTTCTAGGGTAAAAAGATGTTTTTTCTGTTTGCGGGACTTCTCTTACTTTTCCATACATCTCTGATGTTCCAGCTTGGTAAAATTTAGTAGTTTTTTGAAATCCATGAAACTTGATAGCTTCTAATATTCTAAGAGCTCCAATTGCATCTGCATTGGCAGTATATTCTGGAACCTCAAAAGATACAGATACATGAGATTGTGCTGCAAGGTTATAAATTTCACTTGGCTTAATTCTTTTTATTAGACTTGATACCGAAATAGCATCAGTAACATCACCGTAATGCAAAAAAAAATTTCTATTGCTTGTAAAGGGATCTTGATAAATATGATCTACTCTACTTGTGTTAAGTGAAGAAGACCTTCTTTTTACGCCATGAACTAAATACCCCTTTTTAATCAAAAAGGTGGCCAAATATGATCCATCTTGACCTGTTACACCAAATATTAATGCTACTTTTTTTTTCATTAAAATTAAAATTTTTTAACTGATAACATAACTTTTAAATCAATACCAAGAAATTAACATGTTATTAATAAATTTCTTGTTTCTTATTCTTGACCTTAATTAAACACTTTTTTGATATTTAAATTTAAAAAGTTTAATATATGCCAAAGTATAGATAGCAATATTGAATAGTATTAAGAATATTTGTATTTTTGAATTATTAATAAAATTTAATCCTATAAAAAAAATAATTAAATGATAAAAATTTATCATTTGCGCAGTAAGTGTATTTGAAGAAAAAATACTTAGATTATTTTTTTTGTTTATATAAAAAAATATTAATTGGTGTATATGTTTTGCATCAGGATACATTGGTGATCTTTTAATGATATTTTTTCTAATAATTGAAAATAAATTTTCATAGCTAGGGTACCAAAGCAATAAGACTATAAAAAATGGAGAAATATATTCATTAAATTCATATATATTTATCAAGAAAACTGAAAAACTGAAACCTAGCAAATATGAGCCAGAGTCACCTAAATATAATTGATTTGTTAAGTTTAATAAAAAAATAAATAATAGTAAAATGAAAACATAAATCATCGATATATCTTTTATGAATAGTGCTTCATTTAATTGTAAATAAAAAACAATTCCACTTATCAATAGATAATACCCAATACACAATGTATTCATCCCATCAATAAAGTTAGAGCCATTTATGATTATCAGAACACAGAAAGTAACAAATAAATAATTTATATAATTGTTTTGTAAAATATTATCTAAAAAAATTATTCTGGTGTCATTTATTTGAACATCATTAAATATTGAATAAGATAAAATTAAAAAAATTTGTAATAAAAATCTTTTATTTGCTGATTTTATTAATTTAAGATCAGAAAAAAATCCTAATATAAAAATTAAAAATGAAAAAAGTATGAAAGAAAAAATTTTGTCATTAAAAAAATAAAGGTATCCAAAAAAAATAAACATACCTCCTGTGAGGGGTACCATAGTTTTTGAAGCAAATTTTTGATGAATATCTCCCGTTTCACTAATCAATATTTTTTTTTTAAGTAAAAGTTTATTGATTAATAAAATCAAGATGGTTAAGGCAAGTAAATAAAATAATATCATATTAGTTTTTCAAAATAAAGTTAATCGAAAGAACTGTTAAGTAAAATAATGATTTTAACGGACTATATCCTAAGTAGAGTCTATATACTTTATATCCATCTATAAGTTTTTGAAAAGTTGATGATGACAAAGAGTTTTTATTTTTTCTCCAACTTGATAAGTTTTGCTGAATACCTTTCATTTCAATTCCATCTAAGGCTAATTTTAACCAAAAAACATAATCTTCTTTAGTTTTAAGACTAGCAAACCGATATTGATTTTTTTCTAAAATATTTTTTTTAATAATTACAGTTGATAAACCAATATCGCAAGAGTTCCGGAGCTTTGTAAAATTAATGTTACTTGGAGCATTCCTCATATTGATAACATTATTATCCTCATCTACTATATCATAGCTGGTATAACTAAAATTAAGATCAAATTGTTTCATATAATTCAATTGAAATTTAAGTTTATTTTCTTTCCATAAATCATCGCAATCACAAAAAGCAATATAGTCTCCTTTTGTATATCTAATTGCCCTATTTCTAGACTCGCCTGCTCCTAAATTTTTCTCATTATGTAAAAGTTTTATTCTATTATCTAAATTGGAGATGGTTTTAATAAAATCTTTGTTTTCAACATCATCGTTTACTAAAATAATTTCAAAATTTTTATAAGATTGATTTAAAATAGATTTAACAGAATCCCTTACAAATATCTCTTTTTTATAATAAGGCATTATTATGCTTACCAAAGAGATGTCGCTATTCACCAGATAATTTCTTGGGTTTATTTTTCATATGCTAATATTTTAGTTAAACATAAATGATGTCTAAATAATGTATAATTTGATGAATTTTTTTTTGCTTTAAATCTAGATTTTTTTAGATTTTTTTCTTCTTTTGTAAAACTTTTTATTTTATTTTTAAGTTCATTCTGCATATTACTCTTAAATAAATATCCAGCTTCTCCATTTTCTAAAAATTCCCTTGGACCATTTGGGCAATCGCTAGATATAACAAATAAATTAGAAAATGCTGCCTCAACTATAACAAAACCCACTTCCTCCCACAGAGAAGATAAAATCAACGCTTTTGCTTTTTTCATATATGGATAAACATTGTCTGTTTTACCTAAAATAAAAATATTGTTAGAAATATTTTTTTCTCTAATCATTTCATTCAATCTATCCTTTTCTTCACCGTCACCAATTATTAACAATATTTCTTTTTTATTTTCTTTTAAATAATTGCTAAATTCAGAAATCAGATATGGATAATTTTTCTGTTTAGTTAATCTACCAACTGCTAAAAAATAATTGTTATAATTATCAATTTTATTCAAAAAATTTTGATCATTTATTTTAATCTTATCAATATAGTCTTGAATATTAATAATTGCATCTTGTAAGTAAAACATCTTATTTGCATCAAAAATATTTTCATTCTTTAATTGTGTTAGTAGATCTTTTGTTGGACATGTAATCTTAAAAAGATTTTTTGAAGAATTATTCCATAAAAATTTTCTTAATATATTCAATTTTGGAAATCCTGAAATCCTAAGTATAAATTTGGTTTGAAAATTAAAAAAATTATTTAATATAATTGGTAATGATGTAAGCAAATGCATTATGAAGAATTCTGGTTTATCTTTTTTTAACAAAAAATAAAGTGGAAAAAAAGAAAACAAAATTATTATTAAATATGAAATTCTACTTTTTAAAAAACCATTTTTTGGCAAATAGGGAAAAAATTTATATTTAAATTCGATTAAATCGATATTGTGTTTTTTAAAGATATCTGTGTGTTCATCCCATTCTCCACAGGTATTAATTATTTTTACTTTATATTTTTTTTTGGAATATTTTGATAGTGCTATAGCTGAATTTACTGTAGATTTAATTGTACCAACTTTAGTTAAACATGGCGACCAATAAAAAATAGTTTTCATAAAATATTTTTTTTAAAACGTAAATTAATTTTTATTTTCGTAAATATAGTCAAAACTTTTTCTAAATGGCATTTTAGTTTTAAAAATTTTTTGAAATCCATTATTTTTTAATAACTTATGTATATCAGTAAATTTATAGTTTTTAATTATCATATTGTCATAATGATGCTCAAATAATATATAATGGGTTTTTTTGATATCTTCCTCAAGTCCCAAAAGAATATTAAATTCAAAACCTTCAGTATCAATTTTGATAAAATCGATTTTATCTATATTTTCCTTTTTTATAAATTCTTTTAAACAAATAATTTTAGTAGAAACTTTATTTTTAATAAATCTTTTTATTCCAAATAATGTTGTAAAAAGTTTTTTTTTTTTAAAATATGGCGAATCAAAGTTAAGATTATTAAATGTATTTGATACACCATCAGTTATTTCATTGAGATCTAAAATTTCTTCTTTTTTTCCAAGACCAAATGGAAATATTTTTATCTCAACAGATCTTTTCTTTTTTATTTTTTCCACTTTTTTTCTTAATTTGATAAAATTTTTTTTACTTGGTTCAAATGCGTATATTTTTTTGATTGAAAAAATATCCAGAAATTCATTTATTGTGTCCCCATGATGTGCTCCTACATCAATTAAAATATCCATATCTTTAGAAATTTTCTTTTTTAAAAAAGAATATTTTTTTTTTTGATAAAAAAAATCAATTATTTTAAATAGAAAATTCATGTTTAAACTGCTTAGAAAAATATATACCTATTTTTGTAAATCTTTTTTGCTTTATTTTCTTCGATTTCTGTTTGCATTCTTGTTTGATATCGAAAAGAGTCATTATTAAGAGGATAATTAACAGTTTTAAATGGATTATACGAATAAATTTCATTTTCTTTAATGAGTCTACTAAAGTTTCTGCCTACAAAAACTAAAGCTGTAATTATAACTATTATAATAATTTTTTTGCTAAATTTTTGAATATCTTTGCTATATTTTTCTAAAAATATACTTAAAGGAATAAAAAATAAGAAAAAAAATAAATGATATCCTCCGTATCTTAATGTTGGATGAAACATAAACCACATCAAAAAAACTATCAGAAGTAAAAATGATAAAGCTATATATCTTCTATTGAAAATTTTAGTAGATTTAGAGCTTTTGAAAATTATAACAAAAATTAAAGAAATAAATATTAATGAATAAATTAAATCTGAAACTTTGTTAAAAAAATATTTATCAACCCAATTATTAAACCAATTAAAATTATTTATATAATTTAATTTTTCATTTTGTTCCAAACTATAACCTGTTCCTGACCCTGCTTTAGCCCAATTTTCGTAATGAAGGCTTAAAAATTCGACTGTTTCAGTAGTGAGCGACCAAGGTAAATCAAAAAAACAAGTTTTTTTTTCTGGAAATAAAAAACATCCAGTATTGAATATATTTGTCATGAGAACAAAACCTAATAAAGACAAACAGTATAAAAAATTTTTATTTAAAAATAACTTTATAGACTTAGTTTTATTGTAAACGTGTGCAATTAATGGAATTAAAATTATAAAGTAAATTAGATAAAATGCTTTTAAAGAAGCTATAATAGTGAAGATTATTGCAAAAATTTTTAAAAAATCACTATCTATTTTTTTATTTTCTTTATTGATAAAATAAAGCAAGTTCAGTACAAGTAAAATAATTAAGATCATTGCTGATCTGTCTGTCCCGTGTTCCCCAAGTCTATAAAAAAAAATATTAATAAATACAAAAGATGAAAGACTCAAAAAGGTAATAAAGCTATATGCTTTTTGTATTTTCTTATTAATAATTAATTTTAAAATTATATAATTTGAAAAAATTAAAATATAAGCTGGGGCTAAATGAAATAAATTATATTTGGCACCAGGTAATGAAAATAACGATGATAATAAAAATATTGAAGAATGTGTTTTAAAACCATGATTTAAATTACCCAAACCTAAGGGATGTGGGTGTTCAGTAAGTGTAAGAATATATGGAAAATGATAATAATGGAAATCATCATGATTTTTGCCAACTAATATAAAGATAAGAGAAAAAAGAAATATAATTGACAATAATTTAATATTTTTTTTTTGGGGGTTAATTTTTTTGATATTTTTTATAAAAAAAATTAGTCCAATTATCAAAATCAAAGAATTAAATATTTCTGTATGAGCTAAAAATTGAGTACTTATATAAGAAATTATTAGTAAGGAAAATATTCCAACAATTCCTTGAAAACCTAGATTATAATTTTCTAATCTAATAATTTTATTACTAACAAAAAAACCATACCCTAATATAGAAATTAAAATTAAAGGATAATAAATAAAAATCATAACTATATTTTCTTTTTAATTAAAAATGTTAAAAAATTTGTTAAATAATAATCAAAGCTGTAGATAAATATCTTCTTTTTTTTATTCATTATAATTTTTAAATAAGAGAAAGCTTCTGATCTCCTTAGCCACCATATTTTTGAGTACTTTTTAATTTTCGCTGTAATACCATTTTGATCATAATTATAGTATGTTAATTTCTTATTGAGAATATTATATTCATTAGCATAAAATTTAGAAAATATTGTTAATCTCGCATCTATTTCTAAATTAGAAAAATTTTTTTTATTCACATTATCAAGAAAATTTTTTAGAAAATTTCTTCTAACAGATATGCAGCTGGTAGGAAAAATTACTGGCCATATTGTACTTTTTGTTATTTTTTTTTTAAATTTGAATTGCGTAGAATTAATATGTGGAAAATCAAATACACAATTAGATTTTTTATTTATTTGAAAATACCGATCTATTTCTGAAAGTTTATTTTTTTTAAAATAATCATCTCCATCTAAAAGGCAAATTATGTTTCCTTTGGATCTTTTAAAACTTTCAATAATACCATTTATTTGATTAAGTGGACCTGAGGTTTTCTTATTCTTTAATTTATTAATTATTAAACTAACTTTTTTATACTTTTTAATTATATTAACTGATTTGTCAGTAGAACAATCATCAAAGACAATTATTTCATAATTCTTAAAATTTTGATTACAAGCATTTTTTAAGTTTCTGTTTAGAAATTTTTCTTTATTATAATTCGTAATTAGAATGGATATATAATTTTTTTTTACCAATTTAAATTTTTAATTAGTTAGTTTTTTTATAAAAGTATATTTACTCATCATATTAATTAAAATATTAATTCCCTTAAGTTTTGTATTATTTTTTTTTTATATATCTTTTTTAACTTGTTAGTATCAGCTATTAGGTATGTTTTTTTGCTATTATCTTCAAACTCAACTTTTTTATTATAATATTTTGAAATATAAATTGCTATATCTTTTAAGTATACCTCTCTACCTGATGCAATATTAATTATTCCGTTAAATTTTTTTTTAAATAAGCAAAAAATTATTTTTGCAATATCTTTCATCGAAATAAAGTCTCTATAATGACTTAAATTATATAAAAGAATTTTATTCTTTGACATCTTTATCTTTTTTTTTAAATCAGGCACTAAATAATTATTCTTTTGATTTTTATTAGTGGTACTAAATATTCTCCCAATACAATAAATTGTATTACTTTTTTGTAGTTGTTTAATTATATATTTTTCTGCTAATAATTTTGTTTTACCGTAATATGAAATTGGATCTACTTTTGATCTTTCACTTATTTTTTTTGTTTTTGAAGAATATACATGGGATGTTGATGCAAAGAAAAACCATTTTATGTTATTTCTTTTTACTTCATCTGTGATATTTTTTGTTGCTATATAATTAACTTCATAAGCTTTTTTTTTATTTTTATTTACTACTTTGATTGGAACAATTGCTGCTAGATGAATTATGGCATCAAATTTTTTACCACCTATCCATTTTGACACTCGTCTCTTATTTCTTATGTCCCCTTTGAAAAATGAGTATTTAAAACCAAATTTTGATTTGATTATTTCTCTTCCTAGACTACCTGTGCTCCCGGTGATACCAACTCTTATTATCATTTAATTATGAAATATTTTATTTATTTAATATATTTTTGTTAAGATTGTATAAATTATATATGAAAAAAAAAAAATTAAAAAAACCTTTTTTCTCAATAATCACAGTTGTTAAAAATGATGAGGCCAATATACAAAAAACCATTAAAAGTGTTATATCACAAAGTTTTAAAAATTTTGAATACATTGTGATAGACGGCAAATCTAAAGATAAAACAATTAAAAAAATTAATGATTATAAAAATAAAATTTCATGTATCTTGTCACAAAAAGATGCTGGCATTTATTTTGCAATGAATAAGGGAATTAAGATTGCAAATGGTACTTTCTTATTATTTGTAAATTCAGGTGATTTATTGACAAAAAATGCCTTAAAAATAATCTACGAATTATTTTCTAAAAATAAAAAGGTTGATTTTATTTTCGGGACTGTCAAACGACATTATACAACTAATACAATAATTAAATATGGATATAATAAATTTAGATTAAATTATAATTTTGATTTTGCGACTGCTCATTCAACAGGATTTTTTATTAAATTAAAATCTTTAAAAAAAGTTGGAAATTTTAATACAAAATATAAGTGTTCAGCTGATTACGACTTATACTATAGAGCTATAATTAAAAAGAAACTAAAAGGTGTGTCTACAAATAAAAATAATCTTATTGGTATTATGAAAAGTGGAGGACATTCTAGTAAAATTAGTTTTTTTGAACATTTATTAGAGGAAACCAAAATTCGATATGACAATAATCAAAACTTATTATTAATTTTCTTAATATTCTGTAACGCAATATTTAAATTTATCCTTAAAAAAATATTTTAATTTAATTTATCATTTATTTTTTGCACTAATTCATTTGATAGCTCTTCAATACTTCTATTGAAATCATTATTTATAATTATATGAGGTTTTTTTGGAAACTCAGGTTTTATATCTATTCCAACTATCATTGATTTTTTTTTATAAATTTTTGTATATTTTTTTTTGATTATATTTTTTAAGCTTGTTTTGATATAAATCTCTAAATAATTATTAACATTATCCTTGTTCCATTTTCTAACATCATCAAAAAGAGCCATTCCAGCAAATAATACATTAATATTTTGATCAGTAATTTTTTTGAATAATTTTGAATATTTAATTCCTCCTTTTTTTCTATCAGAATTATCATAGCTTTTAAGTTCAAAAATTTTTCTCATTTCATCACCGTTGATATAAAGGGTTTTTCCATATTTCTTTTTAATTCTATGATAAATTTTATTAGATATTGAAGTTTTACCTGCACCTGACAATCCAGTAATCCAAAATAAAATTCCTTTTTTTCTATTAAATTTCATCTAAATTTTGAATTAGTAGTTTTAAAAATACTTAAGATCATTATTTTAATATTATTTGACTTTTTTTTATGACTTGTAATATCATTTTATGATAATAAGAGTATAATCTAATAATTAATTTTTGTTCAATAAAAACGTATGAAAAATATCAGGGTCTGGAAAAAAATTAAAAAAAGTAATTTTAAGAGCATTAAACATTTATTAAGTCACTTAAAGCGTAAAAAATATGCCTTAAGTCCATGGATTATTAACATATTTGATAACAAAAAAAACAATATATCAATAAATAATCAAAGTTATGATTTATATAAAATTAAAGTAAAAGACCTTGGTTTTAAGAAAGCTACAAAACTGAAATATATCTATAAAAAACTTTTATCAAAAAATTATGCCCTTGTTCCACCAGTTTTAGCATTGAGAACTAGATTATTTTATGAAGAACAGAAAAAGGGAGAATGGTTGAGATTTGCAACTCCATTTAACTCTATGATCGACACTGATAGAGTTCCGCATCTTCCAAAATTAGGAAAAGCTTTAAAAAAATATTTTATTGAGACTTACTGGTCTTATCCAGATGCAATTTTTCATCCACACAATGAATTTATAGTTACAAAAAAAGATGATATTTCAAAATTTAAAAATAAATAATACCAAATTAAAAAATCGCATTGTAGTATCTCCAATGTGTCAATATTCATCTCAAAATGGAAGCCCATCGAAGTGGCATTATCAACATTTAGAACATTTATCTTCAACAGGTGCTAGTATGATTTTACTTGAGTCTACCGCAGTAGATAAGCGGGGTAAAATATCAGATTCTGATATGTGTCTATATAATAACACTCATGAAAAAAATCTAAAAAAATTAATAAAATTTCTTAGATCAAAGAATGATATTAAATATGGAATTCAGATTTCTCATTCTGGAAGAAAAGGATCTAGTTATGAACCTTGGATAAAACACAATAGTCCACTACCTAAAAAAAGATCATGGAAAACCTTATCTGCGTCAGCAATTTCAAGAGATAAAGGGTGGCCAAAACCTAGCATAATGACAAAATCACAAATTAAAAAAATGATACAAAAATTCAAAAATACTGCAATTAGAGCTCGTAGAGCTAACTTTGATTGTTTAGAAATCCATATGGCACACGGGTATTTGTTGCATCAATTTTTTTCACCAATTTCTAATAAAAGAACAGATGAGTATGGTGGAAGTTTTATCAATAGATCAAGACTTTTGAATGAAATAGCCAATGAAGTAAGAAAGGTTTGGCCACAAAATAAAATTTTAGGTGCAAGGATTACAGGGACAGATCATTTAAAAGATGGTTTATCTATCAATGATGCTATTGCTTTATCTAAGATACTAAAAAAAATTGGTTTTGATTACGTTTCAGTTTCAAGTGGAGGTATTTTACCATTTACCAAAATGAAACAAAAAGAGTCCTTTAGAGTTAATATGGCTGAAAGAATAAAAAAACAATCTAAAATGATAACAACAACAAGTGGAATGATAACAAAACACTCTATTTCAGAAAATATTATTAAAAATAAAAAAATTGATTTTATTACGATTGCTAGAATAATTGTAAAAAATCCAAGATGGATTTTCCAATTAGCTAAAAGAAATAATATTAAAAACTATATCCCTAACCAATATAAAAGAATTATATAATAAAAAATCAATTTTTATATATTTCTCTCCATTTTTGAGCATGATTTATACCAAGCAACGTACCTTGGGCATTACATGTCTTGCAAGGATTATTACATCTTTTACCATCTAATAAATCTATTCTATACTTCTTCATAATCTTTGATGTCCAGATGTCAAAAATTTCCTCTTGCATCATATTTCCCATTGTTTGACGTCTCTGCCAATCTTGAGGGCATAAAAAAACATCTCCATTCCAATCAATTAAAAACTGATATGAGGGATAAAAACAAACTGTGTGAACATCATTTGCTATTTGATTTCCAGTTTTAATTGTTCCAGCTCTGTTTGTTAATTTAACACCAAAATTTTCTGTTTTTGTGTACCATCTATCTCTTAATATAATAAATTCCTCTGGCACACCTGATTGTTTTATCATATCTTTAAATTTTTGTATCTGTTCAGGACCATCGTACATACTAATTAAAAGTCTCGCAGCATTTGCATTATACAATTTAGTTATCATTTTATGACTTAATGGATCGCCATTTGTTACTATCTCAACGTCTGCTACTCTAGATAACTTATCAACAATATATTCAATTTCTTTATGTAATAGTGGCTCACCATATCCACATAATGCTATTGAACCACTGAATTTCATTCTTTTCAAATCATCATGTAGTTTATCAATTAATTTTTTAGACATTTTTTGATAAGTGTCTGGTGCAACTTTATCATCTGACTTAGGGCAAAAACTGCAGGATCGATTACAAACATCAATTAAACTTAGTTCAATCCATGTGGGCAATGGGATACCTTTAAATAAGCTTATTCCATCATCAACAATTAACTTTCTTCTGTTGATATTTTTTTTAATAGTTTCTTTTGGATCTAAAGGTATTGGCGGTTTATTATGTCCAAGTTTACTCATTATAATAAATTTTGATCAATTTTTTTTGTTGTAGTTGTTTTATACTCGATTAGATCATTTTCATTTATTTCTGCTTTAAGATCATCATATTCTTTCATTTTTTTTTTCATAAAATTAATTGCTAGTTTTGTTTTGGATGAAATTCCATGAGGAGTAAGAATGTATAGATAGTTAATTTTTTTTTTATTTTTATTAAAATTTTTAATTTTTATTAAACCTTTGTTTTGCAACTCTTTAATGCAATAGTTTAATTTACCTAAACTAAAGCCAAGTTCTTCAGCAAGTTCTCTTTGACTTGCCTCAGGGTTTTTTGAAATTTTTCTTAAAATTTCAAAATGGTCCTGGCTATTTTTTTTTAAATTGTTCATAAATTGAACATATAGTTCAAATTTTGAACAGTAAAGCTTAATTTAATACTGTAAAATGAATGATACTTGTATTATTGCAAATTAAACTATGATAATTAAGGTATATTAGTTAAAAAAAAATAATTAGCAAAAATAATGTCAAATTTACTTTTAAATGAAGGATATTTAGATAACACTGATTTATTTTATGGCGCACAAGATGAAAAAATTTTCACAAAAAATAAGAGATATATTGATTTATCAATGTGTGCGGGATCTATATTGTTGGGTCATAATCATAAAGTATTTAAAAAAAGTATAGCAAAATTTATTTCTAAAAAAATTTCAAATATAGCTGCTCCAAACATTAATGCTAAGATATTTGCAAAAAATATTAAAAAGGTTGTTACAAACAGTGAAAAAATTATTTTTTGTAATTCTGGTACAGAGGCAGTTATAAAATCATTAAGATTAGCTAGAGCAGTAAATAATAAAAAAAAAATTGCTTTAGTGACTGGTGGATGGCATGGATCTGTTGATCAATTATTATATAAAACGAATAAGAATTTAAAACCTATTAATCTTTCTAGTGGACTGCCCAAAGAAACATATAAAAATTTGATTTTAATTCCATATAATGATTTTAAAAAAAGTGAGGCACTACTAAAAAAAAATAAAAACAAAATATCATGTTTAATAATTGAACCAATCCAAGCATGTCTTCCGTACGAAAATGTAGCTAAATATTTAAAATTTTTAGAAATTTTTTGTAAAAAAAATAATATTATTTTAATCTTTGATGAAATGATAACTGGATTAAGAACCAATTGTTCAAGTGTACAAAATTATTTAAAAATCAAACCAGATATAAGTACGTTTGGAAAATGTTTTGGTGCAGGATTACCTATTGGAATAATTTCTATATCAAAATCAATATCTACCAAACTCCAAAAAATAAATCCTAAAGTTTTTTTTGGAGGTACATTTTCCGGAAATTCAATTATTACTTTTGTTGGCAACGAAGTATTAAATTATATTATTAAAAATAAAAAAAAAATATTCAAAAAACTAAATACAAATTCAAAATATTTACAGACAGAATTAAATAAATTTTTTATATCAAATAATTTAGATCTTAAAATTTATAGATTTCAATCTATACTAAGATTAGTGTACACTAAAGACCTGGTAAAAGATCGTGTCAGCAGAGATTTTTTAGAACAAAAAAAAAATAAACTTATTTCCAAATTTAAAGATTATATTAAAAATAAAAATATTTACATTCCTAGTAGTGGTATAATGTTCCAATCATATTCTCACGAAAAAAAAGATATTGATTATATAATCAAAGAATTTAAAAAAGGTTCTTTAAAAATTTTTACTAAAAATAAAAAAATTAATTGAAATTTATTTTTTGAGAATTTGTATATTTTGACTAATTTTTCTTATCAGCAATTCCTTTTGATTGTCGCTTAATTTCTTAATTTCACCAGTAAGATCTATATCTAGTTTTCTATAAGGCACTCTTATCATTTTAGAAATTATTGTTAACCAAAATTTTTTACCATAGTGTCCATATTCATTACAGTATAATAGATGACAGACTTTTAAAAAATCATTTTCATTTGTGAATTTTAGTTCACTCCATTTTTTTTTTAAAATTTTTTCATATTCTATTTTTGTGCTCCATTGATTAGTTATTTTTAATTTATTTTCCCAAAAAGTAGCAGAAGATGAAATATTTTTAAAATTTTTATAAGTGTTTTCTAGAATAACTGATCCGTGGTGTGATATTAAAATTGTTTTTTTACTAATTAGCTTTAATAAATCAAAATTTTTAACTGCCTCGTCTTCAAACAATATTCTTTTGGAAAATTTGAATTTATCTTTTATTAAAGAAAAAATATGTTTATCCATCGCACAAGCTTCGTTCAAGTATCCTCTTGTAGTGAAATTCGGATGTGCTTTTACATAAACTTTATTTCTACCATTATTTAATTTTTCTAAGGTAAATTCAATCCATTCTCTAACATTTGCAAAACCGTCCAATCCGTAACCTAATTGACCATCGGCAAAAGAATGAGCATAAACAATATGAGTCAAATTCTTTAAATTTGTTTTTTTTATTTTTTTAAACTTAACTCCTTTAATCCAAGGTATATTCTCTGGAAAATGCGTTATCTTTTTTATCTTGTTTCTAGCGTCTCTTTGATTCTTTTTTGATAATTCTATTTCTTTTTTTCTAAAAATTAATAAATCTTCATATTCTAATAATAATCTTTTACTTTTATAATTCGTTCTAGATAGGCCTCGCGGATATACATTTTGATATATCAATTTATTATTGTTTGCTAATAATTGTATGATTACTCCATTTAAATAAATACCATGATCGATATAACCGGCTTCTATTTTGTCTATGTCTGAATATATAGAGTCTATAATCAATCCTGAAATAATTAAGTATTTTATATTATTATAAAAAAATGATAAGGAATTTAGATAAGACTTTTTATCTCTTAAGGAAGTAGACATTGAATGACGTCCTATGCTACAATTTCTGTATTTTAACTTAATAAAACTATCTTTAAAAAAAATTTTTCCTAAAAAAGTAATCCTCAATAAATAAAATATAAAGTTGAAGGTTAATTTTCTTTTATTTAAATGTAAAATTTTTAGAGACTTTTTTAATTTTTTTTCAGAATCTTTTTTGCAAGAATTAACGAAAATATCATAAATATTATTTGGTAGTCTGGTTGTGACAAAATAATTCATTTTATAATATGAAGATAAAAGTTTTGTTAAATTTTTGATAATTTTTACTTAAATAGAAAAAGATGTAAATAAAAAACATTTGCAAAATTATTATTTCTCATGTTTAAGATTACCGTCTTTTAAACAATAAATCTTATTACAATAATTCAAAAGATTTCGGTTATGTGTAATAATCAAGATTGATTTTTTTAATGATATTTTTTTTAAAGTATCAAAAATATTATCTTCTGTTCTTTTATCTAAAGCGCTAGTTGCCTCATCTAAAATTAAAATTTTTGCATCATTAATCAATGCTCTCGCTAAACCAATCCTTTGTTTCTGCCCTCCTGAAATCTGTGCCCCATTTTCTCCAATCAGAGTATTGCTACCTTCAGGTAAAGTATTTATAAATTTGGATAAATCACACTGCTCTAAAATTTCATTATAATGTTCATCAGATATTTTAGTTTTATTTGATATCAATATATTATTTCTGATAGTGTCATCAAATAAATAGATAAATTGAGGAACATACCCAAATATCTTTCCTCTTATTAATTTTTGTTCTACCGCACGACTATCTAAATAAAATTCACCTTTATGAGGATTATGTAATCCTATTAATATATCTATTAGTGTTGTTTTGCCTACGCCACTCTCCCCAAAAATACCTATCAAATCTCCTTTTTTGTTGATCTTTAGACTCAAGTTTTCAATTATATTTTTTTTTTGTGCCTCATACTTAAAGCTTATATTGTCTATTATTAACTCTTTATTAAATTTTATTTCGTAGTTTACATATTCTTTTTCGTATAATCCTTCATCTTCTAATCTTTCATCTAATTCTTTTTTTATAAAATCTATTGATGGCTTATAAGATTGATATCCGTTTATAGTTCTTATAGCTGACATAAAAGATGGAAGCATTTTTATCATGGCTATTAAAAATAAAGATATGAAAGATAAATAGGCACTCATAGAAATATCAAAAACAAAAAAATATAATCCTAGTAATGATAAGGTAATAAGTACTAATAACTCAATCCAAATTCTTGGCACACTTTGAATTGCAGTCTCTTTTGACTTAACTTCAGCATTTATCTCTAAATTTTTTAGCAATCTGTTTACAAAATTGTTTTCAATTTTATAAGATTTTATAAATTTAATACCTTGAAATGACTCTAATATAATTTTATTAGCTTCTCCTCTGTACTTCATTCCTCTTAATCCCAAAGAATAAAGTATTTTTCTTAAAATCTTTTTAATTGAAAAAATAAGAATTATTCCAAATGAGAATGTAAAAATACTTATTTTATAATCAAACATAAATAATAATATGATTATAAACATTATAATAAAAAACTCTTTAACTAGTATTAAGATTGGACCTATAATGCCATGGCAAAAAGCTACTATCTCTACAGTTAAGTTTCTCAACAAAATAGATGAATTATTTTTTAAATGAAACTTGTATGGAGAGTTGACATATTTTCTAAATAATAATGATGTCAGCTCTACTCTTATATCGTTAATTAATTTTTGTATTCCAAATTCTAGGTATGTTAAAAAAACTGATTTAATTAAATATACTACTAAAATTAGAATAATAATTAGAAATAAAATTTCATCGATTTCAATTTTGCTCAAATCATAAAAATTATTTAAAAATGGAAAGTTAGTTTTTTTTTCTGAAACTATTGCAATTAACGGAATAAATAAACCTATCGTTAAACTTTCTAAAAAGCCACTAATCGATAACATCGACAACATAAATTGCATTCTTTTTCTTAATCTAATAGGTAGTATGCTAAATATTATCTTAAGCTCTTTTAAATAATTTTTCATAAAATGTCTTAAATATAATTTTTATTTAAAAAAATTATTAATCTTTTTAATTATTGTCATTACTTCTTTTTTTTTTAAATTAGGATGTATTGGCAAGCTAATAGCTTTTTCATAATATTTTTCTGCATTTTTAAAGTCACCTTTCTTAAATCCAAATTTTTGAAAGTAAGGCTGTAAATGAATTGGTTTGTAATGAATATTTGTAAAAATTTTATTTTTTTTTAAAAAAATAATTAAATTATTTCTTACTTTTTTTTTGGTATTATTTACCAGCACTACGTATAAGTGAAAAGATGATTTTGCATATCTTTTTTCAATCGGTAAAATTAAATTGTTACTATCTAAGTGTTGATTGTAAATACTAGCAATATCTCTTCTTTTTTTAACAAATAAATTGAGCTTTTTTAACTGGCTCAATCCAAGTGACGCCTGAATATCTGTTAATCTATAATTAAAACCCAAATATTTTTGTTCATATAAGAGATGGTTTATCCCATAATTTATTTTTTTTTTTTTTCTAATAATCCCATGAGAGCTAACAGATTTCATTATATTGTAATATTTTTGATTACTTGTATGAGCAGATCCACCCTCACCTGTAGTAATCATTTTAACAGGATGAAAGCTAAATACTGTTATAATATCTCGACAACTTCCCACACTTTTATTCTTATATTTTGCACCTAGTGCATGTGAAGCATCCTCTAAAATTTTAAATTTATACCTTTTTGATAAAATTATTAAGCGATCTCTATCATATGACTGTCCAGCAAATACTACAGGTACAATTATTTTTGGTAATAATTTTTTTTTTTTTGCTTTGTGTAATTTAATTTCTAGCTTTTTAAGATCGATATTGAAGGTTTCCAATTCTATATCTAAAAAATCAATTTTTGCTCCACAATATAATCCGCAGTTAGCTGAGGCAACAAAACTATTTGCTGATGTCCAAAGCCAATCATTTTTTTTTAACCCTAGGGCTATACACGCAGAATGTAATGCGCTTGTTGCACTGTTAAAAACTACTGAATATTTTGAATTTACTTTTTTGGAAAGTTTTTCTTCAAATTTTTGTATTTGAGGACCAGTTGTAATAAAATCTGATTTAAGGGTTTTTATTACACTTGAAATATCTTTATAATCAATATGCTGTTCACTATATCTGATCATATTAGTTTTAAATTTTCACAAATTTTTCTAATCTGTTTTTCATTTAAAAACTGCTTATTATTTGATGAATTATATTCAAAATTTTTTAATTTATATTTAACTTTATTGTGCTTACCAAATATTTCAGAATTAATAATATAATGACTCTTGAATTCTAAGGTATTTTTTGACTCATCTTTTGTAATCAAGATTTCAGCAATTTTCTCACCAGGTCTTGCTCCAATTATTTTATGTTTTCTTCCCGGCACTACAGCTTTGGCTAAATCAATAATTTTTACTGATGGTATTTTTGGTACAAAAATTTCTCCACCTTTCATTAAATGTAATGAATTAAGCACAAATTTTACACTATCTTCTAAAGATATAAAAAATCTAGTCATATGTATATCCGTAATCGGAATTTTTTGATCTTTATTCTTGCGATATGATTTAAAGAATGGAACAACTGAACCTCTTGATCCTAAAACATTTCCATACCTAACTGATGAAAATATTGGCTTACCTCTGCTTAAATTATTTGCTGCATTGAATAATTTATCAGCAGCAAGCTTTGTTGCCCCATATAAATTTATAGGATTTGCTGCTTTATCAGTTGATAAACTTATTACTCTTTCCACTTTGTTATTTATACTGGCAAAAATAATATTTTCTGCTCCTATTATATTTGTTTTTACAAATTCCATTGGATTATATTCTGCTGCAGGTACTTGTTTTAGCGCTGCTGCATGAATAACGTAGTTAATATCTTTTAATGCTAAATCTAGTCTATCTTTATCTCGTACATCTCCTAAAAAAAACCTTAAGCAGCTATTTTTTTTTTTATCTTGTAGCTCTTGCAACATTTCAAACTGTTTAAGTTCATCTCTAGAAAAAATTACCAATTTATTCGGTTTATAATTCTTTAATATGTGTTTCACACAAGCCTTACCAAAAGAACCTGTGCCACCTGTTATTAAAATATTTTTCTTATTTAAATTCATTTTTTACTTTTAAACTTGTCAATTAGAGATAGGAATATATTTATATTCATTTGATATTTACGTATAATTGTTTATCAGTAAAATCAAATAAATTAGGTCAAACTAAGGCCAAATTAATTTATTTTTATTAACAAATTTTAAAATTTGTAAGTCTTCTGGATAATCTATACCTAAGGCACTATCTTTTGATTGCCAAACTTAAGTTTTTGGATTTTATAAGTAATATTTTATAGAATTTGTAGACTTGTGATAATAGTACAATATATAGATTAATAGAAGCTATGATAATATGTGAGCTAACCAATGGATCCTCTTGTGAAAAAAGATATTATCTTCAAAAAAGATTATACGATTTTTTAGGTAAAAAATATAAAAAATTTTATTTTGTAAATACTCATAATATTTTTAATAAAAAAAAATTAAAGATTAATCATCAACTTTTTAAAAAAAAAAACATCATTCATTTTAACCCAAATACTATTTCTGAACTTAATGATTTTTTAAACAGAAATGATATATTTCTTATAAATAACGTTTCATTTCAATTAAAACATATTCTTTTTCATTTTTTAGTAAGCAAAAATAATATTTTTCAAATTTCTTTTTCAAATGTTTTCCAATTAACAAATTATAAAATTGAAAATTGGAAATATGCTAATTTGTTAAGAAAAATTAAATTTTTATTTACAAAAAAATTTTCATTATTAGTTCATAGAATTTTAATTATTTTAAGAATTATAAATCAAATTAATATTTTATATGTAGCTCAAAAAAATGTATTCAAAAAATATAGTTTAACCCACAATAGAAAAAATATTTTCATAAAAAAATACAAACTTGTAAAATCTGCAAGCGTCAAACTACCAATCGATAAAAGCAAAAAAAAAAAATCTAAAAAATATATTACATTTATAGATACAGGAATAATGCATCATGATATTTCAAAAAGAGGTTATATAATAGATAACAATATAACAAAAAAATATTTTTTATTTTTGAAAAATTATTTGAAAAATATTAACAAAGTATTTCATAAGGAGATTATAATATGTCTCCATCCTTCATCAAATTACAATTTATATAAAAAGGAATTAAGTGGATTTAAAGTATATAAATACAAAACAGAAGAGTATATTTTAAATTCTTTTTTGGTATTGTTTCATGACTCTAGCGCAATTTTTAGTGCAATCTCATTAGGAAAAAAAATTATTAGCTTAAAAAGTGATATCACTGGTCCTTATCTTGGTGCAAGAAGACTCTTTTATATGAAAAAATTTTCATTCATAGAACATAATATTGAAAAAAATTTGAAATTTAATAATAAAACACTAACCAATCAATTAAATAAGAAAATTAAAAACTACAAAAATATAATAAAAAAAATTTACTATACTGATGAAACTTCTTTGCCGATTGAAAAGAGGATAGACGATGAAATTCAAAATCTCATTAAAAGAAAAAGCTAATCTTGGTAAATATCAATAAATTCTTTTTTTAGATTATTTGATTTACTAAAAAAATTATCTCCTAGATTCTGTTGTAGAAAATTTTTTTTTGACTCTTTATATTTTTCGTAACTTTCATAATTGAATTTATTTTTTTTTAAATATTCAATTCGATTTATTAATTCTTCTTGTGAGTTCATGTACTCAACAATATTTTGATTTTCAAATATATATTTGATTTCTTCTTTTCCCTCTAGTTTAAATAAAAAATTTAAAAAAAGAATTTTCTTATCCTTAATTAATGCCTCTATTAAAATACTAGTTGAATGAGATACTACAATATCAGCCCAATTAACTAATTCTGATGTATTATATTCGTTAATTATATTTTCTTGTACATGTAATGGTCTAAATTGACCTCTAGGTTTAAATTTTATTCTCAATTCTATATTATTAATTCTTCTTAATTCGTCACTAATTATTTTCCATGATTTATTTGAAAACATTGGTCTTGTTACTAATAATATTTTAGTTTTTTCTTTTGTTAAATTTAAAGAATATTCTTTAAGTTTATATCTATATGAGTTTTCTACTTCGTTTAACCAGTCTAATGAATATCTTAAATTTTCAATCCTGATAAAATTTTTTTTATTTTCTTTAGGATTTTCAATATTTAAATTTTCATCTTGTATTATTATGTTATCAAATAAATTATAATCATCTATTTTCAGTTCAATATTTTGTCTCATTTCAATTCCTATTCTGTAGCAATTGAATTTGATCTTAGTTTCTTTGCATGCTGCAAATAAAATTTGTTTGTACCCTTCGGGTAAACTTTCATCAATATTAATAGATTTTATTTTTCTTTTATTAATTAAAATAACTAAATGTTTTTTATTAAATAAAGTATATTTATGATAAAAATAGTACCATATACTATTTAATTTTTCTATAATTCCCTTTGGCATTATTTTTAAAAGTTTTAACAAAAAATTAATGAATATTGATTTTTTATTAAGATTGAACACATCTATAAATTCTATTTTATATTTTTTTAATAGAGCATTAAAACCATAATATTTTAAATCATGAACAGGAAAAATGTTCATAATTGCAAAATTTAAATTTGTTTTTTTTTTTAGATTTACAATTATTGGAACAAAATTATCATAGTCTGGAAATTGATGAACAATAAATAAATTCATTATTTATTGTTAGAATGAGTTATTTTTATAACTTCTTTAATATATTTAGATAAATTTTTATTATTTACTTCAGTCATTTCAATATTATTGTCAATATAATGGTATCCCAATCTGCTAGAAAATAAATTTCCCTCCTTTCTGAGACTCGATGCTCTTGCTACATAAGCTATACCGATTCTTGACGTAAATGCATCTTGAGATCTTAAGTTAAATGGCACTTCTCCATCATTAATTTTATTCAATTTATTTTCTTTTTTAATAAAAATTGAACCCTTTTCTTCTTTACAAGCAATTACTGTATCCAAATTATTCTTAATTAATTTATTAATCATTTTATCAAATATATTATAATTTCTTAGAGGAAAATTTTCTGTTGCAACAACTACTATATCAATAGTTTTTTTTTTTTCTAATCGATCTAAAAAAAAAGTTAATATTGATTTAATGTCTATAAATGTATCTGATAAATATTTTGGCCTTAAAAAAGGTACTTTTATATTTGCATCTATAGCAATTTTTTTACTTTTTTTATTATCAGTCGCTAAATAAATATCTTTTATTAATTTAGATTTTTTTAACTGACTCATTGTAATTTCTAAAAGAGAAAGTTTATTATCTATTTGCAGTGTTTCACCTCTAAGAGGTATTATTGCAACACAATTTGGATTAATCTCATTTTCTAAAATATTTGATTTAAAATCTTGATTAAGCGATTCCAATATATTGACTATTCTTTTACACCGACTTGGTTCCATATCTTGGTTAATTCCATGCCAATGATAAACCGCAGCATCAGGTTCATAAATAATTTTATATCCCCTATTTATTACTTCATTGCCCCAAATTCTATCTTCAATATGTTTTGTTTTTTCGTCAAAAGGTATCTTAGACCATAATTTTTTTTTAAATGCGCTGTTTGCATTGTGAAAAAAAGTATCTTTTTTTTGTATTCTTTTTTCAGGACCAAATAAATTAAAAAGATCTCTTTTATCAAAATCGCTAGAATAACTTAGTGGTTTTTGCCTACCATAAATACCTGCTACCTTTGAATCTTTAAGGGCGTATGTAATTTTTTTTAACCAACTATTGTTAATTGGAATACAATGTGCAGAAAGGCAAACAATTATTTTACCTTTAGATTTTTTAATTCCTAAATTAATTGCTTTACCAGGAAGAAATTTATTTATTTTAATAATTTTAACTGGGAACTTTTTTGCTTTTTGTACTGTATTATCTTTAGAGTTATTATCTACAATGATTACCTCAAAATTATCATAATTTTGATCAAAAATTTTTTTTAAACATTGCTCAATCCAACGTTCTTCATTTTTGGTTCTAATTATTATAGAAATTTTTTCAGTGGTTTTTTTCATTTTAATTTGTATTTTTTAGATATTAATTCAGCAAAGTCAAAATCTATATGCCTGTCAATATTGATTGCTTCAATATCATCAACCACAACACCTATAGGTTTTTTCCCTAAATTAAAATCTTTTTCATTAAACTTCTTTAATAATTGAAAACTTCTTCCATATATAGCTCCTGAAGTACAGTATAATGTTGGTAGATCTTGCCTAGATATAAATTTTTCAACATTAATTTTTTTCAAAAAACTTTTAAATTGAAAATTTTTTTCATTTAATTTTTTTGCTCTATATGGATGTTCATGTTCTATTTTTTTTAGGGTAACCACACAATCATTTCCTTTTTTTAATAGCTTAATAATGCTTTTTATTGTGTTAGTTTTAATAAATGGACATGTGGGTGCTATTTGCAATACATAATCAGCAATGTAACCCTTCCTAGTTAATTCTATAGCAGAATGTTTAACAACTGATGTTAATGGAGTTTTATCAACCGCTAAATATTTAGGTCTTTTCATTAATTGAATTTTTTTTGAAAAGTTTTTTACAATATTCAAAATTTTATTGCTATCTGAAGATAAGACGATTTTGTCAATTTCTCTCACTTTTAAAAGAGATTTTAATGAATGTAAAATTAATGGTTTTCCATTAAGCAACTTTATATTTTTATTTGGAACACCTTTTGAGCCTCCTCTAGCAGAAACAATTGCAACTATATTATAGTTTTTTTTCATAAATTTCTAAATTTTGTTTTTTTGAATTTTTAATTGATAAACCGTATCCCATCACATCTTTAAAATCAATTTTTCCATTTTTAACTACTCTTTTTTTTGTATCAAAAAAATAATCATAGGGATTGGGAATTATATTTTTTTCTATTAAAATTTTCTTTTTTAATGAAAATGCAAAGTTGATATTAGATAAAAAATTTATTTTATTACACCAATTGTGTAGAATAATTTTTTCAAAACCAATTTTATTAATCATTAAGTTAATTTCACTAAAAAGCATTAAATTTGTATCTGGTTGAAAAAAATTAAAATACCTTTTTTTATTCCATTTATAGAATTGTTGAATATTATTGATATGCTCACCACCAGCTATGTTTATTTTTGTCTTTATTTTTTCTAGAATTTTATAGTACATAAAATTTCTTTTAAATGGCTCTTCTATAAAATAATAATTGTGTTCTTTAAACATTTCAAAAAGATATTTTGTATCTTTAATGTTTCTACATCTACATCCTAAATCTATCATTATATTAAATTCTGATCCTACCTTAGTTCGTAATTTGCTCGAAAATTTCTCTATAGACTTTATATCTAAAGGAGGTGGATTTTTCATTCTTTGTTGATGGGATAAATTATTTTTAGGCATTGGTGGTCTGTATTTATATCCAAAGAAATTTTTTTTTTTTGATTCAACAGCCTCATTTAGTATTTTTTCATAATTCTGTCCTTCAAAAAACATGCCTCCACTTGCATAAAAATTTAGATTTGAAATTGTTTTTTTATTTAAAATTTTAGAAACGCTTAATTTTTTTTCTTTAGAATGGATGTCAAAAATAGCTTGATCAAATGCAGGTAATATTAAATCTAGCAAATTGTTTTTACTTACTTTTTTTAAATTTTCTACATATGAAATATTTAAATTTTTTCTTTGAAAATACTTAAGATAAATTTTTTCAATCAATTTTATTAAATTTTTTGGATTAGCTATGTATGGAGAAGGTTCTCCAAAACCTTCTATATCGTCTTCGCTTATTAACTTAATAAAAACAAATCCCTGTTTATAGAAGGTTGGTCTAGGAAAAATGGATTTGTAATTTTTTTTTTTAATGTAATAAATCTTAATATTTTTAATTCGCATTTATTTATTTACCTTAACAATTCACATATTTTGTAAACTTCGAACAATTCTTTAAAATCAGTAATTAGTACTGATTTTTTTTTGTTAAGAAAATGATTGATGAAATCATAATATTGAAATCTTAAGCCAGGCTTAAAATGATTATTAACTTCCTTTTGATCTTGTTTAACAAAGTACTTATTAAATTTTATTTTATTTATACTATTATAAATTCTAATTTTTTCGATTGGAGAAATTTCAGCTATCTTTTTATCAAAGAAAAATTTTACACTATGGTGATCAGGTAAATTAGGAAAATTAAAAATATCAAAATAAAATTTCTTTGTTTTAAATTTTGCAACTATACTTATTTTTTTAAAATTTAATTCATTATTTTTAATTATGTCACTTTTACTAATTTTATTAATTTTTATATTACAAATTTTAAAAATTTTAAAAATTAATGAAATCCAATGTGATGTGATGTAAAACGGAATGAATGAGTTTGGAATTTTATGTTTTTTTGAAATATCTTTGTATGGATCATAAAAAAAAGCACTTCCATAAGTTAATAAATTTTTATTAATAAAGTTAGATAAGAAAAAAATATAGTCATAATAATTTCTATTATAAGCAAATGACATTTTTTTAATTGAAGGAAAATTTTTTAATTTTGAAATTTTACTTATTTCAACACTTGTTAATTTCAGGGACTTTTCAAATAAAATGGGCTTTTTAATTTTTGAAATTTTAAAAAAAACTTCTTTTAATTTGTGCCAAGATGTACATACAATCCATACATCAACATCATCCGCTGATAATATTTCCTTGTAATTCTTTAAATATTTTGCATTATTTTTTTTTGCAATTACTTTAGCATTTTTATTATCTGAAGGAGAAAATAAATAAGATACTTTGTGATTAAAAGATTTAATAACAGCGATGTATTCCATCGCCATTTTACCTGAACCAATGACGCCTACATTTATTTTTTTTTTTAAATTAAGTTTTTTGGGAAAAATAATTTTTCCACTTTTCAAAAGATTTTTTTCCATTTAATATTCCATTAACATCACAAACATTACAAGGTTTATGGTTTCTATCACTATTAATTAATTTTTTTCTTAAATCTACAAATTTTTTATTAGACCATATTGAAAGCAAAGATTCTTTAGAAAGATTTCCCATTGATTTTTCTTTTTTCCAGTCATTAGAGCACATTAGAACATCTCCATTATGATCAATTAAAACTTTATAAAAAGGGTAGTAGCATGGTTGTTTTAGTGGTTCTTTTAGTGCCTTAAGCTCGAATGTTTCGTTTTTAAGACTTACTGATCCTGCTCTGTTAGAAATAGTTATGCCAAAACTTTCTTCTGGACCTAAATATCTTTTTCTAACAATGTACTGGTCTTCTGACAATTGTAAGTCTTTTTTAATTTCATCAAATAATTCAATTTGATGCGGCCCATCATATAAGCTTATTTTAATTGTATCTAAGCCAGCTTTATAAAGATTGGTTAATCTATCTTTTCCATTTTTTGCTAAAAGAGGATCTCCATTACTTACTATTTCAATCACTGTTTTAGTAAGTTTTGTTTTAATTTTTAAAATATACTGATCTAAATTTTTTGATAATAGGGGTTCACAAAAACCAGAAAATGCTACTCTTCCTTGATAATTTATTGACACTAAATCATTAATTAATTCGTCAAATAATTTCATATCAAGAGAATTTAAAATGTTTGGATAACCCTCTTCATCAACCCTTGGACAAAAAAAACATCTTCTATTACAAGCCCCATTAATACTTATTTCCACAGAGGAAAATGGTGGACTTCCATCCTCTAAATTTTTTGCCTCTTCTAGATGTTTATCTAAAAAATTATCAATTCTTTTTATATTAATATCAGTGTAAAGTTTTTTTTTCATAAATATAATTCTTAAATATTATATAAATATTTTTTTACCCATGATGGATTTTGATAATTTATCCATCTGTATCATCAAAGATTTGAAATCATCATAATTAATAGGTTGTAATGGATCAACAGCTGAATTTTCTGGGTCTGGATGTACTTCAAGCATAATACCGTCTGCCCCACTTGCAATTGATGCTAATGCCATGGGCTTTACCCAGGCTCTCCAAAAAGTTGCATGTGAAGGATCTACAACTATTGGTAAATGAGTTACTTCTTGTGCTGCAGGAACAACTTGTAAATCAAGTAAAAATCTTGATGTAGCTCTATGTGTATGTGGAACAGACACTCCTCTTTCACACAAAATAACTTTCTCATTTCCTTCAATCAAAGCATACTCGGCAGAACCTAGCCAATCTCTCAAGGAGGCACCATAATGTCTTTTAATCATTATTGGTTTTTGGGTTTTTGCACATGCAGTGATTAAAGGGTAATTCTGCATGTTTCTTGATCCAATCTGTAAAATATCTGAGACTTCTGAAATCATATCAATATATTTTTCTTCCATGACTTCAGTAATTATAGGTATATTATATTTTTCTTTTGCCAGCCCAAGCCATTTTATTCCATCTTCTCTTGTTTCGGTATATTTTTTATTTCTATAAGGAAAAGTAAGAGGTTTAAAAGCACCACCTCTCATAAAATGAGCACCAATGTCTTTAATGTTTTTGGCAACATCAAATATTAAATCTTTGCTTTCAACCATATTTGGTCCTGCAAATATTGGGATTAAACCAGCACCAAACTCAACTCCTGCAACTGTAAATTTAGATTTGTGACCGTCTTTTTTTTTTGCTGCTAGTGGAAATTTTGTCTTTATATCTTCTTGGCTAATATCTTTTCCTGGAAATTTATTATCCATTTTTTCTCATTAAGATGTTAATCTTTTTAAACTCTTTATTATTTACTATGCAGAAAGCTTTTACAGCTTGGTCTAAATTCATATGTTGACCATTAAGTATTTTGTGGCTATTAATTTTTGCTAACTTTAAAAATTTTGTCATTTTAGGATTATATATTATATCAAAAAATTCACAATTTGAATTTTGGTCTAAAAACTTAAGATAGTTTAACCTATCTTGGTTAATTAAATATCGATTTTTTCTTAAAAATTCTTTTCCATTTTTAATGTGAATTCCCTTAACTTTATTTAAGTTTGAAAGTGGGGTAAAATACATCAGGTTATAAAACCTTTTATTTCTAAAAATCCATGAGTTAAATCCAACGCTGGAACAATTGATTGCTAAATCAATATTAAGTAAATTTAAAATTTTATTATTATCTATAATTTTATAATTTTTTAATTTTAATCTTTTAATAAATATACTTAACTTTTTTTTATCTCTATTATAAAAATAAAAAAAAGCATTCTTAAATTCTTTTATAGAAGCTAATATAACAGCTTTGCCTGCACCCCCACAGCCAAAAATTAAAATATTTTTTTTTTTTTTAAATTTAGTTAAAGATTTTTTTGCCCCATGATAATCAGTATTATACCCGATCATCTTTTTATTAGTTTTTTTTATAGTATTTATGGATCCAATCGTCTTTGCTTCTAGTGAAATAGATTCTATATATTTTAAGATGACCTCTTTATAAGGTGTTGTAACTGCAGAACCAATGAATAAATCATCTAATTTTAAATAATTCATTAATATTTTTAAATTTTTACTCGATATATCTGCTGGAAACATTTTCGTTTTTTTATTTTGTATCCTATACACCTTGTTCCATAGTTTTGGTGATCTTGCTCCACTTGAGGGTGTTTCACCTATTATCAAAGCATATTCTTTTTTTTTTGTAGAAATTGTATTAGAAATAATTTTATTCAAATTTTCTTGCTTTTTCATTTGCCTAACCTAGATACTATTTTTTTTTCATCAAAATAAGTCCACCTATCTTCAAAAAAGCTTTTATACATCATATTTATTAATTTAATTGTGCTTAAAGTTTCATATGCTTTTAAAGGATTTGTTTTTTTTTTTAATTCATAATCGATTATTTCTTGAAAAACTTTTTTATGAGATATGCCATATCCACTTGGGACTTTTTCAGAAAATTTTTTAATTAAATTATGTCTTTTATCATTTTTTGATAAATTATTAATTGAGATTGTATTGCAGCAAAGCCCAGCTAAAGAGATCACTTTTTTTTTACAATAAATTTTTATTGATGCTTCAAAATCTTTTGGCCTAAAAGCTGTAGACATATTAACTGAACAGCTTAAATTATTCTTTTTAAAAATAATTAATGATGAATGAGTATCTTCGGCTTGTAATTTATTAACTCTATTTTCAATTGAACTTACACATTTTTTTGGATTTCCAAAAAGATAAATCAATAAATCTACATAATGAATTCCTTGTTGAGCCAGAACACCACCATCTAACTTCCATTTACCATGCCAATCCATATAATAATCTTGGGTTCTTGACCAAATCAAAGACAGATCGACAAAAATTATTTTTTCTTTTTTAATGATACTTTTTGCATATTGTACTGATTTATTAAGTCTATTTTGAAAAACTGTATAAAACTTTAATTTTTTTTTTTTTGCTATTTTGTTTAATAGTTTTAGTTCTTTTACTTTTAACACTGGAGGTTTTTCTACGATAACGTTTTTATTATGATCAAAACATTTTAAAATATGCTTAAAATGATTTCCAGACTCAGTTGCAATATATATAAAATCACTTTTAATCTTTAAAAAATTTTCTAAAGAATTTTCAACTTTGCATTTAAATAATTTTTCATATTTTTTTATTTTTTTTTTGTCTTTATCAAAAATGGTTTTTACATAACCATTCTTAATTTCATATTTAAACATATGAAAAACTCTTTTATCAATAACTCTTCCTAGACCCAAAATTGAAAATGAAATTTTTTTTTTCATATTGATTGCAAAATTTAAATTAGTTTAACGGTTTAAGAATTCCTATCCAATAAGAATATTCCTCATCTTTTTCTTTAATATCTTTCTCAAATAACAATAAGACTCTATTTTTTGACTCATCATATATTATATCTCTTACACGGTGTTTATAATCTGTTTCTTTTCCACCAAATTTTATAATATCATTTTCTATTATCTTAGAATGTTCATCATTAAGTATCATATGATGCAATTGTCTAGACCTCATTAAACTAACAATATATTGATTATCGCCCAAGTTATTAAAATTTTTATTTAATTTATTAATAACTCCTGGTGCTCGCGAATTTAAATCATAATATTTTAGTGGCTCAATAAATCCAAATTCTTTATGAGATTTGTTTAATGGGGCTATTTCATAAAGTTTTTTTAATGCATCAGTAGTATTAAAATTATAATGCTCGCCGTAAGAGGATATAGGCCAACCATAATTTTTAATCTTCCCGCTCTCACTCTCGATAGAATAATTGACATTAATTTCATCACCTCCTTGAGCAGAATGTTCAGTTGCAATTAAAATATTTTTATCAGAATTATAATATAATCCTTGTGGATTTCTATGGCCCATTGATATAATTCTATAATCTTTGCTGGATATATTTATTTCGATTATTTTTCCAAAAACACTATTCTCATCTTGTGCTAAATCTCTTTTCCTAAACTCGCCTGTAGAAAAAATAATATTATCACCTTTTGAAATAGTCATTTCTCCACCAGATTGCAATGGCTGAAAACGTTCTGGTGCTATATTATAATACTCATCATCTTCATCAACACATGTGTCAGGGCTAAAAAATTTTTTAAATTCTAATTTTTCAAAATTTAATTTTGCTACAAAAATTGACGTATTGTAACATCCTTTTTTTAATTGATAAATTAAAGAAACATATATTTGATTTTGATTAATCAATAAACCCTTTACACCATAATGCCTATGCTCAATAAATTTTCTATAATTTGCAAACTCTAATAAATTTGAGGGTATCACATCAAAATAAAATTTTTCACTATTTAATAAATTAACATTCCCATAATTTATTATTCCTGATTTTGTAATTAAAAAAATATTTTCATTATATAAATTAAAATATCCATGGGGTCCTAGAAATGGAAGTAATTCTGTTTGAAACTCTGTATAGTCGTATTTTTTTTTATTCTGGCTTGTAATGATTTTCTTATTTATTACTCTTTTAAAATGCATCCCATGGATACTTGTAAATTTATAACTTAAATCGATTAAATTTTTTTCTTTTTTTGCTATCTTGTTTTCTAAAATATCAATGTATGAATAAACAAATACATTTTTTTTAATTGCTTGTCTTATATCATAAGGAATCATTAATTTAATTTTTCGAAGAAATTGGCTATTTGAATTATCTATATTTTTGCCAATGAATATGTATGTGATAACCACAAGAAAAAAAAATATAAAAGCAAAGATAATTTTTTTTTTCATATCAATATTCTTAATTACTTAATTTGTACAATTTTTCTGCAAATTTCCAATCTTCTAAAGTATTAATATCAACAGCTTGATATTTTTTTAACTCATAAATTGTGCTTTTATTGCTTGAAATTGTATTTTTTGAGTACCATGATTTTGATGTTCCCCAATAAAACTGTCCTGCATCATGATAAAAATCTTGGAAAGTTTGAGAATTTTTTATGAATTTTTTTTTGTCATTTAAAACAATTCTTTTATTTAATAGTTTGAATGATCTTTCAATCTGCGTAGTGTATTTCTGTGCTGACATTACGAATGACCATTTCATATTTTTAACTAATTTAAATGACTCTTTTAAATCAATAGATTTAACCATAGCAGATGTTGGATAAATACAGCACACATATTTAAATAGTATATTTTTTTTTTTAAACCAATCTAATGAGTGGATTATTACATCTTGAGTTTTTGCTTTATCATTTGAAATTTTTTTAGGTCTTTTAAAAAAAACTTTTGCACCATAGTTTTCTGATATTTTTTGAATTTTCGAAGAGTCTGTTGAAACAATTACATAATCAAAAAGTTTTGAACTTATTGCTTTTTTTATCGCGTAACTAATTATAGGCTTTCCTAAAAAATTTTTAATATTTTTTCCTTTTATTCTCTTGCTACCTTGTCTGGCTGGAATTATTGCAATGTTCATTATATTTCTTTATCTATACTTTGATTGATAGTTTCTAATATACATTATTTAATAAATATATATATATATCTTAATGAAAACAAATCTAAGTTTAGGCTTTATCGGTGGAGGCACAAATTCTACAATTGGAAAAATGCATTTTTTAGCTAGCAAGCTAGACAATAGATGGAAATTAGTTTCTGGTTTTTTTAGTAGAAATAAAAAATCAAACTTAGCGAGTGGTGCCACATATAATATAAATAGATCAAGAGTTTACGACTCATTAAAAAGTTTTATTAAAAATGAGAAAAAAAAATTAGATGCCGTAGTTCTTTTAACACCAACACCTACTCATTATAAAATATTAAAAGATCTTATAAAAATGAATCTTCCAATAATTTCGGAAAAGCCCCTGATTAACAGCGCGGACCAAATGAAAAAGATTAATAAAATATTCTTAAAAAAAAAAAAATTTATCAAAGTGACCTACAATTACACTGGCTATCCAATTTTGAGAGAGCTCAAGGAAATTATAAGACGAAAAAAAATTGGAGAAATAAAACAATTTTTTTTTTATATGCCTCAAAATGCATTTGTTTCAAAAACTTCTCAGAAAATAAAACCAAAAGCTTGGAGATTAAAGGATATTGAGTATCCAAATATCTTTGGTGATTTGGGATCTCATTTAATAAATATGTGCGATTTTCTTTTTGAAAAGACACCAAATAAAGTTTTTGCAAAATTTTTTAATCATTCAAAATATAAAATAATTGACAATGCCTATTTCATGACTGAAATGGATAAAAAAATTTTTGGCCAGTTTATAATTAGTAAAACCTGCCCAGGTATTTCTAATGGATTAGAATTAAAAATTATAGGCACAACAAAGACAGTTGTATGGAAGCAAGATAATCCTGAAAAACTTTTGTTTTTGAACATAGATGGAACTAAAACAGTTTTTGACAGAAGTTCTGCAATTTATGAGGCAAATAAAGATAGATATAATCGTTATAAACCTGGTCACCCTTCTGGTTTTTTAGAGGCTTTTGCAAATATTTATCATGATGTTGCAAATGAAATAGTCTCAAAAAAAAAAAACAATTATACTTTTGGTTTAAAATCATCTCAGAAAATTTCAAATTTTTTTGATGCTTCAATTAAATCTGATAACTCTGGAAAATGGATAAAAGTAAATTAAAGATTTTAGTTTTTGGATGTGGAGCTATTGGATCACATTTAACATATTGTTTAGCTTCGAATAAAACAAAAATTTACACTATCTGCAGAAATGAACACTATAAAGCTATTAAAAAAAATGGTCTTAAATTAAGTATATTTCAAAATGACCTTTTAAAAAAAAAAACTATCTTAAAGGATTCTAAAAACATAATATTTTTAGATAATTTAAATAAACTCAAAGGATTAACTTTTGATTACATCTTTATAACTATAAAATTAAAAGATGTTAAAAAAAAACTAATGCAAAAAATATTGAAGTTCGCGAATAAAGATACTGCATTTATACCTCCTTGCACAGAATTACCATATTGGTGGTTTACAAATATTTTAAAAAAAAAAGAAATAACTGAATTAGATAATTTATATCTCCAAAGATATGAAAAAAATATTATTGGTATGACTATGTGGTTGTCAGGAAAAATAGTTAAACCTGGTGAAACGCTAATAAGCCATGTCCAAAGAGGTTACCCATTAAAAGAGGTAAATAATAAAATGAAGAAAAAAGCAAATTTTTTAAGAAAATTACTTTCTAAAAAAATAATTTCTCCAAATGTAAAAAACATTTACAGTGAAATTTATATCAAATCGATAAATTCTTTTGCTTTTAATTTGGTAGCTTTAAAAACAGAATTTACTAATTTGAAAATTAGTAGATCAAAAAAAACCATAAAACTAATAAAGAATATAATGAATGAATTTGAAACTATCGTAAAAAGATTGAACATTCCAATCTATCAAACTATAAATAGTAGGATTAAACAAACCCTTTTAAGTAAAAATCATACTATGAGCATGTTAAACGATTATAACTCTGGAAGAAAAGTTGAGATCATGCACTGTTGGAACAATTTAAATTTATTGAACAAGGCAATCAATACAAAAACAAAATTGTCAGAAAGAACTTATAATTTAGTAATTAAAAAAATCAAAAATAATGCAAAAAATATTAAATATTTTTAACGTAAAAAGTAAGAGAATATTCGTTGTAGCTGAAATGTCTGCAAATCATTCAAATAATATTAAAAATGCTTACAAAATTATTGATGAAGCAAAAAAAGTTGGTGCAGATGCTATTAAAATACAACTTTACAAAGCAGACAAGATTACAATTAATTCAAAAAAGAAAGATTTTAAAATAAAAAACCAAAATTGGAAAAAATTTAATAGTCTTTATAATCTTTATAATAAAGCAGAAACACCTTACACATGGTATGATGACTTAAATAAATATTGTAAAAAAAAGAAAATTATTCTTTTCTCCTCCGTTTTTGACCTAGAAACTGTTGATTTTTTGGAAAAAAAAAGATGCCCAATTTATAAAATAGCTTCTCCAGAAATTACTGATATTCCACTATTAGCAAAGGTTGCAAAAACAAATAAGCCAGTAATTATTTCTTCAGGTTTAGCCACAGAAAAAGATTTAGATTTAGCAGTAAAAACTTTAAAAAAAAATAAGTGCAAAAAAATAATTATACTAAAATGTACAAGCTCTTACCCAGCTCCCGTAGATGAACTAAATTTATCTGCTATAAGATATATTAAAAAAAAATACAAAACTGTAGTTGGTTTTTCTGACCATTCGTTAGGCACAATAGCTCCAACAGTTGCAGTATCATTTGGTGCAAAAGTGATAGAAAAACACATTAATTTAGAAAAAAACAATAGCTCTGTTGATAATTTTTTTTCATTAAACATTTCTGGTTTTAAAGAGATGGTAAAAAATATTAGAGATACCGAAAAAATGATTGGTAATAATGAAATTAAAATTAGTAAAAATTCAAAAAAGAATCTTTCAGGAAGAAAGTCTCTTTATATAATTAGAGATATTAATAAAAATGAAATTTTTACTAAATATAACATTGGCTCTATTAGACCATCTCATGGATTGCACCCTAAATACTTTAATATAATTTTAGGTAAAAAATCGAAAAAAAAACTTAAATTTGGTCAAAGGATGAGGTTATCTTATATTAAATAGATCATGAAACAAAAAGAGCTTTTATTATTTATAAAAAAAATTTTATCCTCAAAGAGAATAATTAAAAAAAATATAAAACTTCCTGAATTACTTAAGTTAAATATTTTTGAAAATGAAAAAGTGGACTCACTAGCTTTAATGACGATTATATCTGAACTTGAAACGGTATCAAAAAAAAATATAAACCTTAGTTATTTCAAAATAAAAAAAAATCAAACAGTAGAGAAAATTATCAATAAAATAGTAAAAAAATGAATTTATACTCTATTTTCCTTAAGAATATTCAATTAGAAAAAAGAGTTATTACAGAAAAAACTGAATATTCTTATGGTGAGATATATAATTTTATAGAAAATACATCAAAAATTATTAACAAATCAAAAAAAAATGAAAAAATACTTCTTGTTTCAAATAACTTTTTTTCTTATCTAATTTTATTTTATGCTTGTTCTAAGTTGGGTAAAACTTTTATTCCTATGAATAACTCATTATCAAAGAATCAAATTTTAAGTATTTGTAATTTTATCAAACCAGATTTAATATTCTTTTCTAGTGAATATAATTTTTTAAATAAGTATATAAAAAATAAGACATATTCTGATAGTAATTTTTTTAAAAATATAAATTTAGATATAAATAACAAAAATGTATTGGATATAAAAAAGCTATCAAATAAATATACTAATAAAGATTTCATTGTTACTTTTTCTTCAGGCACGACATCAACACCTAAGCCAATACTTTATACTCAAAAAATTAAATATAAACGTTACTTACATATCAAAAATCTCTATAAAATTAATAAAAATGATAATATTTTGCTAACATCCCCTGTAGATCATTCACTAGGTCAAAGAATATTAT
>Ga0209632_10000476_pt1 | contig 41746 bp, 41 predicted proteins | sample COG_10_FD_184754 | JGI IMG/M metagenome (GOLD analysis project Ga0209632, IMG submission 184754) | Pelagic Microbial community sample from North Sea - COGITO 998_met_10 (SPAdes) (version 2) | ecosystem: Environmental > Aquatic > Marine > Neritic zone/Coastal water | place: Helgoland, sampling... | reverse complement strand
TAATATACAAATACAGATACAGATACAAATACAGATACAGATACAAGTACGAATACGATGTAATTAATTGAATATTAATGAAACAATCATATTATCATAACATACATATTATGATAATATATAAACAAAATATGTATGATTACAACTAATATTAATTAGAACGAATTTATTAAAGAGTCTATTATATTAAAATCAGAATTATTTAGGGTCCAATAAATTTTATGAAATATCTAAAAACTTGGTGTTGGATGACGAAGAAGATGATTATGTTCCTACTATTAATGTAAAAAAAATAAATGGTAAATTAGTTAGACAATATTATTCTTTAATAATCTGTATTTTTGTCTTTATATATTATATAATGACAAGTTGTAAACCAGAACCTGTATGTAAGGTTGGGGATACATTTAAAATAGATACCTCAGATGGTGCCAGGTTAAGGTGGTATAGCGGAACGGGTAATTTGATTGCATATGAACGATATTTATGGCGCCAAATTTACGATTACGCTATAGGACCGAATAAGGATGGTTGGGGGGGTATCAACCATCCCGGGAAGACAAAGGCTAGCGGACGAGATAATGGCAATGAATCTTGGGAGAAGGGGTTGGCTGAATTAGGTGTTGCAGATGCATCTGGCCGAAAGAATCCATACATCCATGATGTCCTCCAACCGGCATTAAAATATTTCAAAGAAAAATGGGAGAAGAAAGAAAAAGAAAGACTGGCAGCATTGAGGGTGGAAACACAGGAAAGACAGATGAAGCAGTGGCAGGAGGAAAGAAAGAAGATGTGGGAAGAAGGAAATAAGCAGAATAAAGAAGAAGCAGAATACAACGACAAAATACGCAATAATATTAACGATGAACTTAAAAATATTGACACTGAAGAAGGAGATGGAAAAAAGAAGAAGAAAGCTTTATTGAAAGATTCTGAAGACAAGTTAGAACGTTTGGAAAAAATATGGTGGGGTGTGAAATTTTGGAAATTTATAAATTTAATAGCAATAATTGATGAGAGTGCTGATAAAAAATGTGTTTATTTTAAAGGTCCAGGGAAATGCACACAAAAAACTTTAAATGAATGTTTAGAAAATAAAGATACACCATTTTTAATTACATTATTAAATGCAATGATGCATTATACACCACATTGTAAAACAAAAACAAGTAGTTACGCGAATTGTAAAAAGAAGTGGAGAGTGGATGATTACAAGGGGCACTTTCCGAAGATAACTGACTTTTCAGATCATGAGTCGTCGAATGGACGTAAGATATACGGTGCGATGAATAAAGGAAAAAAATATTATAAAAAAACCGAAGTCAAAGAACTGGGGTTTACCGACAAAGGGCTTGAAGGAACAGTGTTAATGTTGGGGGAGGAGAGGGATATCATAATTCCAAATCAAATTAACTGGAATGAATATCAGGAGGGGACGCAAGAGGCAAAAGAACTTGTAACAGGAAAGATGAGTTTGTATAATAAATACGTTCGTCACGAAGTAACTCCCGATGATATTAAGAAATTTAAAGAAAAAACATTTCGGATGGGGATTGCGGGAACTGAAAAAGATAAAATGCCTATATTAGAAAGTGAGTGGCCTACCATGGCATTGGACAGTGACGGAAGAAGAAAAAAAATCAATAGTGAAAGATATATAAACTATATCATCCCACCATTTCAAAGTATGACGAAGAATAATGTAATGATATCATCAGATTACGACTTCGGAGGAAAAGACAGTTGGAAGAATGACAAAAGAATTGCTTTGATTTACAATGCTAAAAAATATCATACTAAAAAGGTAAAATTATTAAAGGAAATGCTTGGACAATCCGGCGGAAAACGCAAAAGAAGGAAAACAAAGAAAAAGAAGACCACGAAAAAGAAAACAAAGAAAAAGAAAACCACGAAAAAGAGAAGAAAACAAACTAAGAGAGGGCGTAAGAAAACTAATAAAAAGCGAAGACGTTAATCAATTGTTACGCTTTATATTATATGTTCGCTGATACACATCATACAACAAATATTATCATAACATACATATTATGATAATATATAAACAGAATATATATATGAATCTAACATTTAGATTTTTTGATAAAGAAACGTGGAGTATTTATGGCGTTCATAAAACATTTGTTATTTTAATGATATTTATTTTACTTCGACAAAATATTACCGCTTCAACATTAATACTGATGTCGTTGTTGTCTATGATGGAAGGGGGGTTATTAGAAAAAATATTGTTTACTGGATTTTTAGTACTACTAACATCACGTCCAACATTAAGATGGATGCTAGAGGGTCTTCTATTTGTTTTATCTATCATTTTAATACACTTTATACCTCAAAATAATATTATCCAGCATATGTTTGAAAATAGTAATGTATTGTTATGGGTTATGCGCATTGCTTCATTTGGTTGGATGAGTTATATTTTGTATAAAATAATACTTCCATTTAGTAAACTATTTGTTTAATAATGTCGTTTAATTCAATGTTAATTCATCAAAATATAGAAAACAAGGAAACACTGGAACAATTAAAGAAAGATATTAAATCGTTACATGAAAAATTAGATACAATTATAAGTATACTAAACAAAGATGTAAAGGGACAATGTGATAAGATGGGAGAACATATAGATTTTATTGAAAATGTATATGATAATGTTAAAAATCCGTTAGGGTTTTTGTGTAATAAAATAAATACACTTACGGGGCGCAAACATTATTCGTTGGAATACCATAATAGTGACTTTGAGAGCGATGAGGAAATAGAAAGTTCGGTTGAAATTTAAATTACCGCAAATAAGGATTAATACAAATTTGCATGCTTGGGAACACTTTGTCCGATTCACAAACGTCGTCTTTTCCTATTTCTACACATCGTCTATTTCCATTTTCACTACCAATATAACAAAACTTATTTTTGTTTGTGTTTGCTATATTTGTATTGGACGCATTTACAGTTCTACTACCACTAACAGGTTTATTTTTACCTGGTTGGTTCAATCGTTTCCGTATTTGTTGTTCTGGAATATCGATCATTTGAGAAGCACTTCCTTCTGCTACATCCAACGCTACTTTACCACCAACAGTTGTTGTAGATAAAGCCCCTTTAGTTGCTTCAGCACCGCGCAACAACGATACACCTAAATATTTGCCAAATAAATCTGTTCCATCAGATAAGTATGTGAATACATTCATTCCCATCAACGCCAAAAATAAAATAATAAATACAATTCTAATATAAAACCATGGACTTTTCGACGGAGAAGAAACTATTGTATTTATATCTGGTCCTGATGATAGACTTGGAGTGATAACATCACTAAGATTATTTTCCATATACAAATAGGTCATATAAAATAAATAAACTTATAACAAATATAGTATTTTAATAATATATTTGTTGTAAAATATACAACGATAGGTTAACAACAATTGTTTAACATCCACATTTATCATCGGCGCGATTGATAATCAAACGCATGGTGTATGGACTCTTACCTACACGGGTAGGGGAACCGGATTTCATGTTACCACCGGTGGTACCGTCATCGGCACGTTTAGCACTGTAATATCTTGGTCGGTATGAAGGCATTATATACTAAATAAATATTTTTTTTTATGAACGCGGAATTAAATTGGTTAAACTATTCATTTTTTCCAATCGTTCTATGGTTTTTTCTAAATTACCAGAATTATAACTATTATTAAATAAATAATCCGTTTTCGGTTTTATTTCATTAACTTTTATTTGCTTGTAAATAACATTTATCTTTTTCTTAATTTGCTCTATTAATTCGGGGTTTTTAATAATCTTAACTGAGTTGTTTACATGTTCTGTTAATAAGGCAATACTATAGAAAATCAAATATTTACGTTTTCGTTTTGTTCCAGTAGAATATTTCAAGCAAAATATCTTATTTATCGAAGATATTATTTTAAACATCCCCTTGCTTTTCTTTTTTGCTTGAGCCAATAATAGATCCCATATTATCCAAATAATATCTTTCTGAAATGGATTAGCAACGCTATACGAACGTCGAGCACCATAGAATATTAAACTATTTTCTCGTTTTGACAACGCTTCGAATCCCAATATCCATTCTACCCAATAAATACTCTTTGTCATGTTTTTGATCTTATCCTGTAAATTATAAGCAAGTTCATTTATTGCTATGAATAGTTCTTTTGGATCTTCTTTGTGGACGTTTGTTTGACCGTATTCTAAACTATCTGCTTCCAATTTGTAAGAAATCCTTAGTATATTATATTCTTCCATCGGTATTTTTGGAACATCAAACGAGTTTTTTTTCCTTGATAAACACATCACGCACATTATTTCAGCGAACATTTCTCTTATTTTTTGGTTGTTGCGCATTTTTATTTCATTGTCAGAATATCCATTATTTAGCATATCTCTAAAAAAATTAAGTCTCATTTCCAAATAAATAGAAATTTTAGGATTTCCGATATGAATATGTTTTCCTATTAATAGTATAATTATTTCCCATAAATCAATAAAATGTCCGCTACAAATATATTCGGCACTCCAATAACATGCTTCTTCTAATTTATTATACAAAACAGCATTCATTAGTTGTTTTTTTACATCGGTTTTTTTAAATTGAGAAAATGTTATTCCAGAAAATTCTTTTTGCATACGTTTATCGTTAATATCGTTTTTATTCATTATTAATTACATTTCATATAAAAAAAATACCAATAATACATATATGACTATTTCATTTGTTAAATTTTTCAATAAATTATTTAAATCATTAGCCAAAGTTCCTAAACTTTTCATTAAAATGCCAATGTTGCAAAAGTTACTTATTATTTTAATAGTCGCATTTGTAGTATCGTCTTACGTATTTAATAAAAAGGAAGGTTTCGAACAAGCGAGTGATTTTATTGTTAAAAAGGGCAATGATGTGTATGACGACTTTTACTGTTCTATTTATGACGATTTAGTGTATGATGATATGAAAAATGACTTTGAAGTCGTTCAATTAAAACGAATAGGGCAAATAGATAAGAATTCCAACGTAATTGACCTAGGTTGTGGTAGAGGACATCATGTAAATTACTACAACGAGTCAAATATATCAGCAACCGGATTGGATATATCTCCAAGCATGATTAAATTGGCTAAACAAGAATACCCGGATTGTGATTTTAAAGTTGGTGATATGTTAGACTCTTCAAGATTTCAGTACGACACCGCTACACACATTTTGTGTCTTTACTTTACAATTTACAACATCGAAGATAAACTAAAATTCTTTAAAAATTGTTTTTCGTGGTTGAAACCAGGTGGTAAATTAATTATTCATTTAGTAAATCGTGACAAATTTGATCCTATCATAAACTCTGCTAACCCTCTCACTTTAGTAAACGCTCAAAAATATGCCAAAAAACGACTTACAAAATCGGTTGTTAAATTTAAAGACTTTTTATACAAGGCTAGTTATGTACCGGACCCGGAAAATGACCGTTCTTACTTTTATGAAACATTCAAGGACGATGCTACGAAAAATACACGTAAAAACGAACATATATTATACATGGAATCTCAAAAAGATATATTAACAAAAGCAAAAAGTGTTGGGTTCATCATGCAATCGACCGTAAATATGATAGATTGCCAGTACGAATACCAGTACTTGTATTTTCTTCAAAAACCGGAGTGAATATAGTTACTTTATCAAACATAATTCGTGTTTATTATTAAAATTTATTGATTACTAAGATATAATGAATAAATTTATGATACTTAAATATATAACGTTGGGGATAGTACTGTTTTATGTATTTTTTATTATTTATTTTAAACTAAGGTATCCTTTTTGGTCTAAACAACCGATATTTTACTACCACGACATTAAAAATCTGATTTACCCTAAGGGAATAATTGAATTATCTCTCCCCAATATCTCCAACAAACTAAGTAAAACAATCAATTATAAAAATGTTACAGACATTACACCCGACGAAAAGGAAACATTAATAAAACATTTGACAGAACACTATATGCCTGAATCCTATGAAAAATATACTCCTACAAACAACGATGTAATGGACCATTTATTATGTAGAAAAATGCCATCTAATATATCACTTTACTACGATGGATTATACGGGTTGTTAATAGGTAGTATGACGTCGGCATATAAACAATTTCATACAAAACACAATACATTAAACGTTGGATACGTTGATAATTTATGTGTAAATAAAAAACACCGGGGTAAAAATATAGCAGGACAAATTATTTATAATCATTACGTTAGGGAGAGATATCAAGAAAAAACGGCAGTATACATGTTTAAACACGAAGGTATTTCTCGACCGTTTGTACCCCTTACAATATACGATACTTACTTTTATAAACTCGATTTGTTTGAACCCATCGTTGTTACTCAAACCTATTTAACTTCTATTTTAATAGGAAAACCCACAACACATTTATTGTATGATTTACAAAGACAACTAACAAAGAGCATACGCACAAATGATAGACCGTTTACGTGTGTAATAATGGACGATTTCGAACATTTAACATACTTAATCGAAAAAAAGCATATTTATGTTTATGCTTTGATAGAAGAGAAAGAACCGGTTGCTTTTTATTTCTTTAAAAACATTTACACTACATACGATGGAGATAAGTCGATAGAATGTTTCGCTTGCATAAAATACAAGACATCACTTGAAAACGATAAATTTCTATTAGGGTTTTATTTAGCAATTGACTACTTAAAAACAATTGATAAATACAAAATTTTACTATTGGAAAATATATCGGACACTCATCATTTAATAAAACAAATTAAACACCGACCATTTCATCGTTCAAAATATTATTACTATATGTACAATTATGCAATGAGACCAGTTAGTGCTAAGAATATTGTTATTATTTAATAATTATTGGATATAAAGTTATTTATCTGGTATATTTGCCTGCTTTGGCAAAACTATCTACTACAAAAATAACAAAAACTCCTAAAAACATATATAAAATTAATTCTTCGGTAACATTGTTCGTTTTGTCATCTTTGTTTTCTTCTAATAAATGAATCATATAATTTAGTTTCTTCATTAAATCATCCTTTGATCCGTGTATGTTTGGTACATTTGTTGCATTTTCATAGTACGGTATATAATTGTTGTAATATTGTTTGATATTTTCATCGGAAACATTAATATTATTGAATGCCTCTGGTGAAACAGCAGCATCTACATCATTATCTTTTTTATCAGAGGGGAGAGATGTTAATTCTGGATTTGGAGGAGGATTGAAATCTGCTAAACTTTCGTCCTCTTCTTCAGTTTTATAATCACTCATGGAATTTAGGAATTCTACTGCTTTTTTACTTGGTGTCGTTTTCTTTTTAATAGTTTTATTCCTTCTTTTTGGAGGTTTTTGTTCTACTTTATCATTATTAGACATAAATTCTGAAAATCCTAATTGACTTGCCATACTTATAAAAAAAGAAGATTATTTTTTATTTGTTTTTATTTATATATAATGAAAAAATATGCAAATCTAGTATTACTATCTGTATTGGCCGCTTTATTCTACAAAACACCTGCTTTCTTAATTGACAGCGTTAGTAGTTCTATGGGAAAACTATCGTGGATGGTTATTATCTTTGTTGTATACCAAATGGTAGACCAGGTTAGTGCTGTTATTTTAGCAATAATTATGATTACATTATTACACCAATCTACGGTCGAAGGGTTTGAAGAAAAGTCTAAAGATGGCAAGAAAGAAGAAAAAACGAAGGATGACGAGATTGCCGAAATGGAAGAAAAAGAAATAGAAGAAATGGACAATCAAAATACGGAAACGAAAGGCGCTAAACAATCAAAAAAGAAGGATGCTAAAGCCAGTAAAGTAGAAGTAGAAGATGTAGAAATAGAAGAAGATGTAGAAGAAGAGGTGGAAGAAGGAAAAGAAGGATTTGAATTAATCAAGAGCACTAAGAAAAAGTGTAAAAAATACGATAAGGAAGGATTTACCGGTTTTACTGAATTGTTAAAAAAATTCAAAATACCAGTTACGTCAACAAATACTACTGATTTAGATAGAGAGATTAAAGCATCAGCGGAGCGTTCTACGTTAGATTCGAGTAAAGAATATGCATAAATAATATTACTACAAACAATTCCTAAATAAAATAGTATTATCACCTATATAACAAACAAAACTAGTATATAGCTGAAAAGATTTTATCAAACTATATTAAACAAGATGATTACAAAAATGAATGAAAATTTAGCATCACTCAATAACAGTAAATTTTTTGCTGGTTTAGTAATGATTATGCTTAATATTGGTTCAAAATATATTACTATTGAACTAAGTAAAACTCAAGAAGAATATTTAAAAAATCATGTTGCTAGACAAGTACTTATATTTGCTATTTCATGGATGGGGACAAGGGATATTCTTATGTCGCTTGCTCTTACCGCTGTATTCGTTGTGTTGACAGAGTTTTTATTTAATGAAAACAGTAATTTTTGTGTTATTCCAATAGAATATAGAAAATACAAAGACGTGTTGGATTTAAATGGAGATGGTGTAGTTACTCCAGATGAGATTAAGAAAGCAGAAGAGTTGATTAATAAAGCAAAAAAACAGCAATCAAAAACAGCAATGTTAAAGCATTTAACTAGTTTTAAATCGCTTGTTTAAATATCTCTCCCTTTTTAAAACTTATTCAGAGTTAAATGAAATGTAAATATATTTTGGTTAAATAATCTAACTAAAATATAACTATGTCAATAAATCCAATAACAAGCATTTTTAAAGAAAAAAACATAATTACTTTAAAAAATAGTGAACCAAATGAGGCTATTGATGGAATAATTTCAAAAATAGAGTACAAACCAGATGAGACGCTAGACGAAGATGGCTCTCTTATAGATGATTACTTTGAACGAAGTTTATTTTTAGGTAACGGTGGTAATGGTGTTACATATGATGATATAACATCAAATCGTATTGAAAACTTAAGCGAAGGAGATAGAGTTTTAGTGTATAAAGAAACTCTTGATATTCCAGATAATTACAAAGCAACTAATACAAAATTTGCTATAGGGAATTCAAATAATAGTAGTAATATTGTAACGTATGATACGTATAAAAAGGAGACTTATACAGCTAACGAAAATGCTGATTGGCACAAAGCCACATTTGTTCAACCAACAGATGAAAACAATAACATTTTAGTACGCTTTGATGATGAAAATGATGAAATAGAAGTTTCTCATGAGAATATTCGAAAATTAAATCCAATAACAGACATCAACATTATGATAGTATACACAATTAATGACGCTCAATTAACAATTAAACAAATTGAGATAAAGAATGGAAAAATAATTGTAAAAGACACAGATGATAATACATATAGTATTGAAACACAAGCGAATCCTGCCTCCATTGAAACAATTCAAAAGTTAGAACAAAACATGATGAAGCAAAAATCAAAAGTAAAAACAAAAACAAAATACACATTTAAATGGTTTTACAAAACCAACTATTCTGGTTCTAAATATTTCCCTCTTAAAATATTAAATGTGGAAACCCTTTCCGAAGCAAACAAATATGCAGAAGTAGATAAATATACCGAATTAAAACAAGGTGATATTGTAAAATACAACGATCCAAATCATTCAAATCATAATTTACTCGCTAAAATAACGGGTGTAAAAGAAGACCCATTAAACAAACGTAATTATTACGATAGAAAAAAATACCTTTATACAATTCGATTTGAACCTCTGGAAACATATATAGAGCCATCGGAGTTAAATGAATACAAACAAAAATACGGAGATATGATTGATGCGTTGGATAATGTAAACACAAAAAAACTGTTGAAATTTCGTTTTGTAGAAAAAGAACACTACGATGAATCCATAGAAACAATTTTGAATACTAAAGATAAATTAAAGGAATTCAATAATATTATTAGTCAAAATACTCTAGCCAAGTTAAAGAAAAATGATAAGTTTATATTGGATTATATATTATCCAAACACCAACCAGAATCGGGTGTAAAAGATATGAATCAATTGATAAAACAAAACAATAAAAATGTTTATATTATTTCACATTCTCCTACAATTAAAAAACGTAAATCCGGACAGTTTTTTGATATCAAGATTAAAGACATAAATAAGAAAACAAAAAGAAAAAATGTTGAAATTGATATTTACGTAGATTTAATATTATTTCAGTCAAAAACGATTACCGAAGAAGAATGGAATGATACGTCTCTTGCAAAGAAACTAGGAACAATATTAACAGAGCAAGTTAAAAATAGTTATGCTGGAGTGTTAAATTGTCCTTCACGATTTGATAAATTAAAAACAATTATGAATCATCTTAAGAAAAAGCGATTTTTCGTAGATCCCGATGAATCAGAAACAAACTTAATTAAACAAACGTTTAATCAAACATCAAAGAAAATTAAAGTTAAAAAAGAAGAAATAGAAAAAATAGAAGAAGAAATGAAGGAATTAGAAAAAAAAATAACAGGAGCAGGAGCAGAAAAATCGGTGGACGAACAAATAGAGTTAGGTAAAAAACAAAATAGTATTGCAAAACTAAAGCGAGAATTGGTTGAATTGGAATCGGTTTTGAAACAAAAAGGTGGGAGAAAAACAAGACGAAAAAGACAATCAATCAAAACATATAAAAATAAAAAAATGACACGAAAAAAGTCGAACTATTTGTCAAAAAAAAGAAAAACTAAAAAACACAAATCTTATTAGTTAGACATAGTACACTAAAACATATTAATTATTATTAATATGTTTATATAGAATCACAGTGATGTGTGTGAATGATGTTATTTCCACTAATATCCAACATTGTTTCTAGTTGTTTCACTCTATCTTCCAACAATTTAATATGTTCTTCTTCATGTTGAACTTTATTACCTAAGTTATGAATACTAATATCGTAATACCAATTATAAAGAAAGGAAGCGCTATTAAACGTTAATTTTGTAGCGTGGTAAGCCATATCGACCGCCTCATACAATAAAAATCCCAATACCATTTGTATATAATTATATGTGTATATATAATTATATTTGTAATATATTTGTACTATATTTGTAATATATTTGTACTATATTTATTATTAACTCATTAGATACCCAAGTTAACTACGTTACGATTTGACTTCTTGCGTCTACTTTTTGTAATTTTATTATTTTTGGCAGACAAATCGGTGGATTGGATCTCTTCCAATTCTTGTAAACTAATCGTACTTCCTTCCTTTTTACCTTCGCTAATGTTAATTGTTTTTGTTTTTAGACCTGCTAAAATATCTCTTAAATCACCCGGCCCCTTCATTTCGGCACGCGAATTCGCACTACCATAGTTTGAATCCATATTTTCAGCGTCATTAAAATTCAACCCTCCTCTAGCAGCCGCTAGGTCGGGTCTAGACATTTTTACATTCTTTCGTTGACTCTGACGTGGGGGATTTCGCTTCATTTCTGGAGTAGGACCAGGTGGAGAACCGCGCGGTGCCATTACTGGTGGAGGAGGCATACTATTGTTGTTTCCTCCTCTAGCAAAATCAGACATAAAGTTTCCAAATCCAGGATTACTTTCTCCCATTGTATTTACTGCCGCTTGGGTAAACTGTTGCATCAATTCTGGATTCTGTCTCATAATATCATCCATACCCGGCATAGAAGATTTAAACATCGTATTTGTCATATGCAACATCAATCCACTTCCTCCTAGCATAAACAATAGTTTCAATTCTGGAGCAACCTTAGTCTTACCACCATATTTTTGATGCAATTCGCCGAATACTTCATCGTACTCATCCATATTTTCATTTACAGCCTCCGACCATCCATCCAATTTCAAATCAAAAGGGTCGAACTTATTATTTAAAAATTCTATTCCCGATACACACGCCATTAACATCTTTGCCTGGAACTTTTTACTATTATCCCTCTCCTTTTCAGATTTAATCATCTCATATTCTCCTTTCATTTCATCTAAATTACTTTCCATCGAATATTTCTTACTTAGAGTAATGCCTTTCTTCTCCATCGCTTCTAATTTTCGTAAATAACTAAACTTTTCCTTCAATAATTCTTTACCAGTTAGTCTTGGGGTAACAGGAACCTTAACTTCTGGATTTACAGGAATTTCAGTGAAACTTTTAAATCCATCATTCGATACTGTTTTTCCTAAATTACCCATCAAAGACGGTCCACTAGATGGTTTAATATCATCCAACGGAGATTCAATGTTTAATTCAATCGGCGCGTTGTCTGATAAATTAGAAGCAGAGTTTAATAGAAAATCCCCTTTACTTAAATTACTTTTTGGTTTATCCCCACCGATGTCGATTTCATCTAAAATGTTAATATCAGATAGTTTCATGTCTGCCTTTGGTTCATTGGATTTAATTTGTTTGCTTGGATTCATTAACATTTCTGCACCCGGTCCAAAATTAACGGATTTACTGCCTCCTCCACTACTACCATCAATTGGTTCCAAAATTGGACCTGGCATAACTTCTTCTGATAATTTCAGTTCAATACTCATATTTATGTTTTAAATAGAACTTTTAATTTTAAGTTGTCCGCACTATTAATTAATTATTTTTAAATTAATTAATTAATTAAATAAACTAAATAAATAAATAAATTAGATCAATTATACGACCCATATGGATAGGATAGATATGATTACAATATTCATTTTACAATTGATTTTCCCTTATTCATGGTTGATATAAACCATTTTCCTTGTAAATAACAATCGGCGAGATCGTCTTTCTTTTTATGTTTGTTAAAATGTTCGAACCATTTCGATATAAGGGAATGTGTATTTAAATCGGTTAGGGTGTATTTTATACTTGCCTTTTTTCTCTCACTATAACACATTTTCTTTCCAGAACCACCCATTTGCTTTAATTTATTACAAGAGTTAATCATTTCAATATCTTTTATATTATTTTCAATAAAATGCTGTGTTATCATTCCCTGTAGTGTTTTCATTCTTAATGCTAGTGGCCCTATTTGATTTTCGATAATAACTTTGTCTATCTCATCATAGTTAAAAATATCCGAAAACTTTTCTTTTAAAGCAATGCCGTATTCTACTAAACTAATGGAACTGGTTTTCTTAATTGTCACAGGCATTAAATAATTATTTATCAATTCTTTTTTTATACTATCCAATAATACTGATTTTGTTACTTTTTTGATAGTAGGATCTACATTAATATTGTATTTTTTAACAATTTGTTTTAAATCCGACACTAATTTTTTATCTAACTTTTTAATATTTATTTCATCTGATGGAACCTTATGATTACTTTGCTTTGCGTGTGTTTTACAATAATAAGTCGCATTTTTAAAATATTTCGCCTTTTTATTACATTCTTTTTTGTTTTTTGTTAAACATTTGCAAATATACTTATCAGAGTCGGTTAAGTTTATAACATTCCAATCTAATATGGCATAATTTATCTTATTTGGTTGAAATACCACATCGTCGTTTATTTCCATTAAACAATATGCCAGATTTTTCATTCCAACATCAATACTCACTAATTTCATTATATTATTATAGTTTATTCTCTTAAATTATAATAATTTATATTACTTATTTGCGCGAACGCTGTTTTAACAATTCTTCTTGCGTTACAAACGGTGCAGTCATTTTACTATTTAATTGTTTTCTAGACAAATATAAGTTTTTTAAATCCGATTCTTCGTAACCAAATGGTTTTTTTGTATCGGTCATACTTTTAAATAAATACTTACTGGTATTGGCAATATCAGCGAATAACTTTACATTAGAATTTTCCTGAGACGATTCTGTATTTTGAGATATAATATCTAAACCGTTGTTGATTAAATACTGTCTATAGTCGTAATTATTTTTTATTCCAACGCTTTTTTGCAATTCATTATTGATATCACAAGAAGTATCGTGTTCGGTATGAACTCTTCCATCACTCATCATAGCAGGAAAATCAGAATAAATATTATTTGAACCCTTATAACATGTGCTCCAACTCATTATTAATATAATATATTATGATATTTTATTACTTGATATTATCATAATTTAATACTTCATAATACTTCATAATACAAGATTTGTTTATATTATGGTATATAATTTATATCATAATAATACTTTGTATATCTTATTTCTTATTTTAGTTATTAACTAATAGCTCTAAAAGTTCATTTTTCTTTTTTCCTTTAACGTCTAAACCTTTCTGTTCACAGAATTTTCTTAATTCTACTTTACCCATTTTAGAATAGTCTACGTCGTCGGTCGTATTTTGTTCCTCCTCCTCCTCTTCTAAATCTTCATCTAAATCGTCCATATCATCCAATCCATCATCGCCGTTCTCGAGAACGTGCTCTTCAATAGCATGGATTTCATGTACTCGAGTAGATGCCAATTTCAACATTTCTTCGGAAACTTCCTGATCTACATTATTTAAATTAACATCCTCTAAAACTTTATTTTCGTCTTCGTCGTCTACGATTTCAACCGCTTTCCTTTCTTCGGTTTCGCTTTCTTCATCACTCTCTTCATCACTCTCTTCATCGCTAGTATCATCGTCTGATACCTCAATTTTATCATACTGCTGATGCCCTCCCATTTGTACTGTACCTGGTGGTCTTAGTTGACCGTGTGACTGAATAATTTGTAATAGTGCTTCTACCTTATTTTCTAAATTACTAACCCTTGATTTCACGTATAAATAAATAAGGATAGAAGAACATACTGATAATCCGATGGATAAAACAACTCCTTTGCTAAACATTTTAATATCAACAAACATATTTAAACATAAATTTTAACGAATGGGTATTTTATCAAATCTAAATGGTGTTTAATATTTGTTTCGCCATCTTAATAATATTATCTGGATAGTTTAATTGTTTCAATACAGAGATGCCTCCTCTTATTTTTGAAATTCCTAAAATCATTTTATAATAATATGTCAGGGTGTCTTCTTTTTGTTGTGTTTTCATATGACAGTTTTCTATTTTTGTTTCATTTTTCAACAAATTACATATTTTCATAAAATGAGTTGTCAGAATAAATGAAACATTATCGTATTTATTAATATGTTTTAAGTAAGAAGTAGCGCTAGAAATAGCTTCGTACGGGTTCGTTCCTGAATATAATTCATCAAATACACAGAAATGACGTTCATTTGTTTGATTTTTTATACAATCCAATATTGTTTTACATCTTCTTACTTCAGATTGAAACAAGCTATCTCTACTACAATTGTCTGGAATATTTATGTAACAATGAAAATATTTATATGGATTTAATTCTCCACTGCTAAAATATCCATATCCAAATCGCTGACTTAATAAAATATTAACTATAACCGACTTCAATATCGTTGTTTTACCGGCAGCGTTGGGTCCAGTAATAATTTTATTTGTAGAAAAATCGATGTCGTTTTTGATTGGTTTGTCCTTTATGCATGGATGATAGATGTCCTTAAAACTACATTTATTTTTTGTAGTATAATTTACTTTACGGATAGTTTTGGTTTGTATTTTTTCTACCAACGACTTTAAAACATCCAAATATCCATGAAATCCTAAAGAATAAGTAATTACATCATCTACCTCTGTTGAATCATACAATTCATAAAATGTTTTCATTATTGTTCCAGGTTTACAACAATAACTGTAATTCATACATTCCGTCACAAAATTAAACTTTTTATGCAATTTATCGGTTTTTTCTCTGTATTTCTGTAATGTCTGCATGAATTTATCGGAACCTTTGTAACCGTATTGCTTCAATTTACAAGTCTTAATTTTATTGTTAAAATAATCAATCGACTGTATTGTGTAATTTAAGTATTCTTTTGTTAAATATAAGTTTTTTTGTATTTCGAATTGACATTTGTAGAATTTGTAACACGATATCATATTTTGATATAAATTGTAAAAATACATTGAAACAAACATAACACATTGGAACTTTTGCTGTAGGGTTCCACTATTAAAATTAACAACCATTTTACCCAACGAATTATTACTTAATACATACTTCAGTCCTTCGAAATAATTAGAAAATGAAATATTTTCATTGCTGCTAACTGTTCTCATTAATAAAAATGGTAGTAATAAAAGTAAAAAAGGTGTCAATACTTGTAAAAGTGGTGATAATAGATTTAAAATAGTCAACCATGATAAAAATACAGTAGAATAATTCAAATAACTAAACCGTTCAAATTCTAAGTATTGGTACGTTTCAACAAAATTATTATTGGATTTAGTTTTTAACCAAAAATCAGTCATATTATTAATAACATGTTTATCAAACATCATATCCTTTGAATGTTTTAACAAGCGTTGTGTATCTTTTAAGTATTTGGTATTTGTTGAAAATTTACTAGCAAAATCCGGCAATATTTCCTTACCGACTACGGTTTCTGTTTTGACTAAATTATTGTAAATGGAATCACTATTATCTGAGTCACTTTTTACTAATTCTAAATCAGACTGTATGTGTGTATCAATCGTGTGTACTTTTTTACAATAATCTATTGGAAATTTGAATTGATTTAATGCTAATTTATACTCATTTGATTTATTCTGTTCGGTATTTCCATCATCGTCTTCTTTATTTGTGAAAAACATATTTATAATTAGTAACTATAAATATGAAATTATTAATACGCAAATGTTTAATGTTTAATGTTTAAATTATTAAGTAGATTTTAAATGTTCGGTGAAGTCAGACGGCATTTCGACAATTTCTGTGTGATAGTAATCTGAAAATCGTTTTAGTTTGGTACTATCTTGTCTAGTCTGGAAATTAATTGCAATTCCTTTTCTCCCCCATCGACCAGAACGACCGATTCTATGTAAATATGTATGTTCGTTTTTAGGGATGTCAAAATTAATAACAATACTTACTTGTTGGACGTCTATACCTCTAGCAAATAAATCAGACGTAATCAACACTCTACATGAACCCTTTTTAAATTTCGAATAATTATCTTTTCGCTCTTGTTCTGTCATTTTACCATGGATTTTTTCAACTGGAAAGTTATCGGTTTTCATTGCTTCGGATAAATCATCTACTCGATGCGTACTATTACAATAGATAATTGCCTGTGAAATTGTCAAACTTTCGAATATGTCCTTTACGGTTTCATATTTCTGTACGTCATCCAATAAATTAATGTAGTATTGCGCGATACCTTGCAACGTCAATTCCTCTGCCTTTACTCTAATCTGTGTTGGATTATGCATAAAACTTTTAGATAGTTCCTCCAATTCTTCTGAATAAGTAGCGCTAAATAAGGCAACTTGAATATCATTGTGTAAATGTCTAAAAATATTATACATTTGATCTTTAAAACCAGACGACATCATTTCATCTGCTTCATCAATAACCAACAGTTTCATTTTATCAACTTTAAGATAACGTCTTCGAATCATATCATGGATTCTTCCTGGCGTTCCTACCACCACGTGTGGTTTGATTTCATTTAAATCGGTTTTATTTTTATCAACCGATGTCCCTCCAACCAATAACATTGGCCTTATTTTTAAATAAGTACCCAATTGTTTAATTACTGCTGCTGTCTGAGCGGCCAATTCATGCGTTGGCGCAATAATAAGCGCTTGTGTTTCATCGACTGTTTCATCGATAAGTTGAAGTGTTCCCACCGAAAAAGCACCTGTTTTACCAGTACCCGATTGAGCCTGTGCTATAATATCACGGTGTCTATTATTGTGTATATTATGTATCATCGGATACAATGCCGTTTTTTGGATACTACTAGGGATTTCAAATCCCATAGAGTAAATCCCCCTTACAAGTTTTGCCTTTAACTGCAAATTTTCATCTTCCCATCCACTAATTTCATATAATTTATTATTATTAGGTCTAGTATTGCTTTCTGTCATCATAATACTATTAATTCAAAGAATGTTTTTAAGTTTATTTAAGTAAGACTTATTTGTTTGGATATCCAATCCAATCCAATCCGTTCCCAACCCAATCCGTCGTAAAATTAAATTATATGTTAAAATATATTAAATATAATAGAAATCATTATTATAATATGATACAAACATCGCTATCATCGCCCCCTATAAATAATTTAAATCGGTATGACTTGGATTTTTTCTATCAGATTGAAAAACAAGGCAATATTGAAGAGATAAATGAGAATACTATATCCCTTATAAATAACTTAGCACGTCGTGTTGGTGCCCCAAACTACCAAAAGACGCCTATTTTTAAAAAAAAACATAAATACAATAAAAAACAGGATAAAAACGACCAATCCAACTGGAATGAAATAAGATCGTTTAAAATAACAAAATTGGTGAAAAACCAAGATGATACAAATATTATAATCGATAAAATTAGAAGTAATTTAAATAAACTTACCAAAGATAATTATGATATTATTAAAATAGAAATCATTGATTTAATTAACAATGATGTAGAAGATAAGGAAATGTTAAAAGAAGTAGTAACATGTATTTTTGATATAGGTAAAACAAACTTTTTCTGGTCTGAAATTTATGCTAAGCTCTATAAGGATTTGTCTATAAAATATAATTTAAGTGAAGTATATCAAGTAGACATAGAAACGTACACCGAACTATTCCGCGAAATTAAATATGTGGATCCAGATGAAAATTACAACGATTTTTGTAGTTATAATAAAATAAATGAAAACCGCCAGGCATTTAGTAAGTTTCTAACATTTATTATGATAGAAAAACTTATAGATTACAGTATTATTAAAGATATTGTAATTAATTTGTTAGCCAAATTCGACAATTATCTAAACGACCAAAATAAAATCCACGAGTTGAATGAAGTAATTAATAATATTTTAATTTTTGCAACTTACGACAACGGTTGTTTGTGTGAATTAAAGTTAAATGCCAAAATAGAAGAAATTTCAAATATGAATGCTAAAAATCACACCGGTCTTACTCAAAAAATAGTATTTAAATGCTGTGATTTTGTAGATGAATATTTGTAGTTATGTATTAAAATAAAAATATTAAAAACAATTGATAATTTTATTTAATGAAGTGTAATATAATTGAGGGAGAAAATGAAAAACTAAGAAGCGTCTGCTTTGAAGAAATTGAAAAAATAGTAGACCACCTATATGAAGAAATAATAGATACTGAAGAAGAACAAGAAGAACAAGATATGATAGATGAGTATATGGAGTATGATGACAACGATATATTATGTTTAAAGATGGATTACGAAATAAATTATCTTAAAAAAGATCTACTTCATATTATGAAATATTATAAACTACCTACAAGAAAGAAAAATAAAAGTGATACAATTGATGATATTGTTGAATTTGAAATGAATCCTGAAAATCATTTTATGGTAGAACAACGTAAATTAATGTGGTTTTATTTGGAAGAACTTCGAAACGATGAGTATTTGTCAACATTTATTATTAAAAGATAAATTGATATGTTAAATTGATATTTTAAATTAATATATAAATAAAATATTAATTTAAATTATAATGGTAGTATCCAATATAGTTCAGAATGTTAAATTTAAGGAAGATAAATCCGTAGATAAACACGATAAAAAAACAGAGGTCTCTATATTTAGAATTAATTTATTTGATAGAGATGTTCTTGTTTCCCTTGGTAAGGTAAATACATCCTTATACAATGATATTTATTTTGCACCTGTTTATTTGATTTTAAATGAAAACGTTCAAATTAAAATAGGTATATATGAATTTCTAGCCGAAGATTACACTTCGTTATTGGATGAGGATAATGACCTAGACATCGCTTATTTAGATGGTCCATTGCTATTTGAATCTGTGACAAAGGAGTACATCCATGATACGATGGATAAATATGAACTATTAAACGATGTGTCAAGTTCTGAGTCAGAAGATGATACGGACGAAGAAGAACAACGTGTTACAAAAGAGAATACCGACGAAATGATACCATTTATGTACGAGGACGATGATGAAGCATACCTTGAATTAGAAGAAACCAAAGAAGACAACAACGAACACGTGAAAATATTTAAAAATAGTACAAATACTTCATGGATTGAAGAATTTTACAAAAACAATCAGTACAGTCTTTTAGACAACGAAGGAGGTGGTGACTGTTTATTTGCTACTATCCGCGATGGATTAAAACACAACAATATATCCATAACGGTTCCAGAAATTAGGAAATTATTGAGTGAATCTACTACTCTAGAACAGTTTAAAACGTATAAGGAAAATTATGATTTGCTTAGAAAAGAGATTGATGAAACGGACGATAAAATGTTAGAAATTAAAAAAAGACACATCGACCTTGCAAATGAATATAAGAAAATAACAACTAAAGCAAAACAGGAAAAAGACAGAGACAATAAACTAATCTTGAAAGACAAAGCAGTACAAATCAAAACGGATTTTGAATCGATTAAACCTATATTTAAGAAATACAAGGAAGACAAAAAAGTAGCTGAAGAGAATATTTTAGAATTCAACTTTATGGAAGATATCGATACATTAGACGATTTGAAGAAAATGATAAATACATGTAAGTTTTGGGCGGATGCTGCTTCTATTACACGAATCGAATTTATTATGAATATAAAGTTGATTGTATTAAGCAGTGAGTACTATAAGATGGGGTTAAAAGAAAGAGTAGTAACTTGCGGTGATTTTACTCTTAAGGAAATAGAAGAAAAGGGTTATTTTAATCCCAAACACTACATTATAATAGACCATACAGGCGACCATTACAAATTGATTAAATACAAGGGTAAGGGTGCTATGTTGTTTCACCAACTTCCTTATAAATTACGTGAAGATTTGATTGAACAATGTGCAATGTCAAAGGGAAAGACGATTTATAATTACATTCCAAAATTTCAAACTTATATGGGTGTACCGGTTACCATGAAGCAACAGGGCGATGTTGGAATGGAAGAGATTGATTCGGATAATGAGGCTGAGATGACACCATCTACAGGTGTAGAGGATGAAGGTGAATTGTTTGACGATAGTGTAATATTTCAATTCTACAGTAAATCAAAGGATGTTGCTCCAGGAAAAGGAAGTGGTGAAAATATCTCTCCCAAAATGATGACTGAATTCGACGAATTGAAAAATGTTAAGAATTGGAGACATCAGTTGTCTAACTTCTATCATAAGAAAAACAAAAACAATAAAGTAGTAGCATTATTTAAATTGGATGGTTATAGTTGGGCTAGTGTAGAACATTATTATCATGCTAATAAATTCAAGAAAAACAATTTAGACTTTTACAAATTATTTACAATGGAGAGTAAGTCTGATATATCGACCGATCCTATCGCCGCCAAAGGGGCAGGAGGCAAAACAGGAAAAGTTAATAAAAAGAAATTCCGTCCGTCCGATATTAAAATGGATGAAGGATTTATGATGAATCGTAAAAACGAAGACGTAATGTATAACGGACAACTGGCGAAATACAACCAAAATACAGGACTTAAAAAGATGTTGTTGTTGACAAAAGACGCAAAATTGGTACACTTTTCTCGAGGAGGTTCTATTATCTTTTACGACACGATGAAAATAAGAAAACGCTTACAAAAACAAGGACAAGAATAAATTAATCGTGTTAAGCGATTTACTACCTATTTAAATATAAATAATTAAGTTAAATATAATTATTTATATTTATAGTATAAATGAGTACAAATGAAAAAATAATAAATACATTATTAAATAATATTGATTTTTTACATATTCCAAATACAGCCAATAAGGACTCTGTTGAGAAAAAAGTGATTGGAAACTTATACAAAGGGTTACATAGATCGTATAAGAAAATAAAAAAAATGTCGAAAAATCGTAAAATATCAGTTAACACAATACAGTGTAATAACAAAAAGGATATACCTAGATCGAGTTTATTCGATAGTCGTTTTTGCGTTGATAATTTCAACGATATTGTGAATAAACATACAAAACGCGTTATAGTATACAATTGTGTTCTTAGAAATATTAAAGTAACTATTAATTTAAATAATTTAACACCGGGCAATACGATACATAAGTATACAATACATCATGTATTAGCAATGATAGATTTACTATTAAGTTATGCTAACATAACTAAGATGAAGACAGTTAATATATTTTTATACCTTACAGACAAGGAAAAAACGTTGCCATTAAGTAATATGTGTGTTTTAAATAAAGAGCACGTGAATTCAGCAGTAACATATAGATGTAGCGTTGACGGTGAAATTTTGATTTTTAGAAAGGAGGAATGGTTGAAATGTTTGATTCACGAACTATTTCATAGTTTGTGTTTGGATTTTATGGAATTACACAGTGATATAAATGTCAAGTCTTTTTTGAAAACGTTATTTTGCATTAAAAGTGATTATTTGTTAAGCGAGAGTTATAATGAATGGTGGGCTACAAATTTAAACTGTTTATTGTATTCTTTTATGATGCTGGAAAATAAATCAAATAAGTCAGAGTGTTTAAGTTTTTATAAGGTGTGTTTGACGACAGAACAAATGTTTTCCATGTTACAAATTACAAAGGTATTAAACCATATGGGTCTTAATTATAATATACTAATAGACGATAACGTTGATAACCATATAAAGGAAAATCTATACAAAGAAGATTCAAACGTATTTTGTTACTATGTTATAAAAGGGTTGCTCTTATTTTACAATAATTCTACTATTGATTTTTTTAAGAAAAACAATACTTCTTTATTAAATTTTGATAAAACACCACAGACGCTTCGTAATTTCTTAAATTTAATTCGCAAATACTACAAAACCGACGAGGTAAAAAAAACACTACAAAAGTACAGCGAATATTATTCTTCTTTAAATAAAATGGATAAAACTATACAGAAATTATTAAATACAACCCAAATGACATTAAACTCTGTTTAGTTGTCCCGGGTCTAGATAAATAATATATTTATTATATATATATTATTTACTATATACATTATTTATGTATTCTAACTATAAAAGTAAAAAATCATCTAAATCCAAATCGAAGACAAGAAAATCGCAAACAAAGGTTAAAAAATCGCGTCATACAAGGAAAAACCATCGTTATCTCAAAAAATTACAGATGGAAGAAGAATTAAGCAAAAATATTGTAAGAAGCAATGCTAGAAAAACACCGGTTGTATCTATGAGTCACGGTACAAAACTATTGTCTAAATCAAAAAAACAACTTCGCAGCGGTAAAATTGGAAATGCGATGGCATCGTTGTTAACTGCTGTTGCTGTTTTATCTGCCACTGGACCTATTTCAAAACATCCTAATGTTAAGGAACAACGAATGTCTGGTAAATACGAAGGACGATGGACTGGAGACCCCGATGAATTGATGAAATGGCATATGGATAAAATGTTTGATACGTCTAATAAAATAAAAACGCGCCGACATGGAAAAACAGTAAAGCGACAACAACAAAAAAGTAGTGGCAAAAAAAGTAAAAGCAAAAAAAGTAAAAAACAAAAAAAGTAAAAACAAAAAAAGTAAAAAACAAAAAACGCGTAAAAATAGATCTTAATAAGAATAAATTGAAACGAATTAATAGTAATAATTTGTTTCAATAAATATAATAAAAACTACTATTCAAAATGGGAATCAAATTACTTAATAAATTAATGAAACAATATGCTACAAAGGCGGTTAAGATTATACATCTTAATGAATTAAAAAACAAATCAATTGTAATCGATATAAGTATCTACATGTATAAGTATAAGTCTCAAAATATGCTTTTAACAAATATATACAAATTATGTAGTATACTCAACCTTTATAACATAAATGCAATATTTATATTTGATGGAAGACCTTCTCAAAATAAAACAGCAACTATTATCAATCGAAACGAACAAAAATATATTGCCAAGCAAAAATATTATGACATCATAGACAACTGTTCGGCAGAGTATATAAAATCAAACAAAAATCAATTGTTCGAACTGAAAAAATCATTTACACGGGTTAAAAAGGAAGATATCGAACGTGTTAAAACCTTGTTAAAAAACTATGGTATGAAATATTATGAAGCATCGGGTGAAGCAGACCATATTTGTGGTAATTTGGTAAATAGTATATGCAAGGACGGTTGTTTATCAGACGATATGGATATGTTTGTGTATAAATCTAGGTATGTCTATAGAAATTTAGACATCGTTAACGAAACGTGCTTAAAATACGATTTAAATTTGGTTTTACATTATTTAAACATGAATTTCGAGGATTTTAAATGGATGTGTGTTTTGTCTCAAAATGATTACAATACAGAAAGCAAAACGGTGTTTGAGTACTATAAATTATACAAAGAGTATCAATACAAACGAGATAATTACCCTCTTACATATAGATCGTCCAATAATACGAGATTCATAGATTTTATAATGGCTAGAGAATTTATGAATAAACAAGAAATTAAACGTCTGCAAAACGTGTTCGAATTATATAATACAGACGATACGGTGTTTGATGAATCTAAGATTATAGAAAATTACATAAATAACGAGTCACTTCATCAGTTGTTGGAACAAGACAACTTTGTTTATCCACCATCAACTTCACAATTAGTCCAATCTTGTTAATACATATTAATAATATTTATAATGAATAAATATTATTTTTAATTTACTAGTGGTGAAAATTAAGCACTTTGAGTACCGGCTAGTGTGTTACTGTTAGTCTTAAAATGAGGCTTCATCCACTTTTGGAGATTAAAGTAAGTAAGGCTGTCCGACTTCTTCATTCCCAATAGTTTGCGCAACTTAGCATCAGGATTGATGTTGCGACGGTTGGCTGGATCTTGAAGATTGTGACTAAGGATATACTTTTGAAGTTCCTTAGTTACTTCAGTACGGGCCATTTCAGTTCCTTGTGCCTTTCCAAGGAAAGTGGCGAGTTCGGAACTGATTTGTGCTGGCTTAGTGAACCCACTAGGTTCCTTACTACCAGACTTCTTCTTCTTCTTACTAGCCTTTAGGGCTTGCTTCAATTCACGTTCGGAACGCTTAGAAAGAACACGTGCCTGAGTGGTTACAGCAGACAACTGAGTTCGCAAAGCAGATAGCTGAGATAGCAAATCAGCAAATTGGTCCGATAGAGATGGGACTTCTACCGTTTCAGGCTTGGCCTCGACAACGGCCGCCTTTTTGGCGACAGTTTTGGAGGCAACGGATTTAGAGGCAACTGATTTAGCGGCAGTTGCTGATTTAGCGGCTGCTTTTACAGAAGCAGGAGCAGTAGTGGAGGCTTTCTTCTTGGATACTTTCTTTGGCATCTTATATTCTACTATTACCACTTCTTTTTAAGTTCATTTATTAAAATATATTATTTAATTAATATATTTTATTTTAAACGAGAACTCCAGTTAAAATTATTGCTATCCTAAATTAAATGCGTTTAAATTTATATTTAGGAATTTATTAGGATTTTAACTATTGTATTCAAAATTGATTTCGTATGGTTCCATGATGTCTATGTTCTTCCAATAAACAACCTATTTCTAAAGTAAGCGATGGTGATACTTTATCAAATTCTGCCATTGTACCATCATGATGTCTAAACTTAAATTTTAATTTATTCAACGATTTAATGGGTGGATTATAATTGTGAGAATTACTAATTATTTCTACAGCATTAAATGATAGCATATGGAATAATTGATGTGCCACCATCGATGCTTGAAATACATTATTTTTAACAAGTGATACTTTAGCAAAAGCACTATTGTTTTTGAATACCAAATCGTTGTTGTAACTACTACTTGTATTATTTGAATATGGTTGGATTTCACTTATATAGTTGTGCTGATCTAATTCAATATACATTGTATCGTACTTGTTTGTATTTACAGAATGAGATGACTCTATGTAAGATACGGTACTATTTGATGCGTTTTGTTCTACGGATGGTATTAACCATGCGGTATCATCGTGGTCCATCGTCAATCCCGTCTTTAATTGGGTATAACGGTCCGATGTAGAAATATCGACAGGTGTTCCAGTATAATCTTGTTTTTCAAATCCCATAATTGAACCCAATCCCCAATCTATATAATTGGATATTTTTGGTTTGCTAATGCATTTTTGAGTATTATATTTATGTTCGTGTGTTAAAATTAATTTAAAGTTGCCTTCTGTCACACCTACTGTAATCTTATTAGTCATGATATTATATACCACTTTAAATGGTTCGACATCAAATTTATTATATACCGCGCGATTAATTTTATTTTGAAGAACACTTGCTAATTTTACTGGAGTGTAGTAACCATCGGGGATTTGAATATCTTCTATTGTATCACCAGTATGTAAGGAGATATTAGTAGCAGCACCAAATGTTGGATTTGCATACTGAATTCGAATTTTTGAATTTTCTTTGTTTTCACTTATATTGTGTAAAAAATTTGGTAATATAACATCCTTTATTTTGATGTAACTTACATTTTGTATTGGATGTGGAAGAGTGATCTCGAATTCATTGTTTTGGGGCCATTTTGAGATATCTTTATCTACGCCGTGTATTGAGATTACTTGTTTACTCATTACATAATTGTTTTGAGATTTAATTATCGGATGAAGCATATTTATAAATTTAATATATATTATTTTCTCAGGTTCTTACTATAAGAAATTATCTAACAAATATATAATAACATGAATAAATTTGGAGCATTTTTGATTGCATTAACGATAGCAGCAACCATCGGAACAATTGCCGTTGGTTTTAAAGTAAAAAACCTATTATTTGGGTTTATAGTTGGATTTTTAGCGATTATAGGATTGGTCTTTATCGGTAACATACTAAGAATTGCTAAAGAATTATCCAATATTTTCAAGGAAACCAGGAGTATAATTACGATTATTAAAAAATTATTTATATCGATTTACAATAGTTTTGACATCTTTATTATTATCGGACAGATGGTACTTTATCTATTAACTGTCATGAAAACTCCGGATATTTTTTCAAGTACAGAAATACCTAAACACTTTAAAACGAAGAACACAACCGTAATTGTATCGTTTGCCGCTCAGTTGCTTATGACGATTTTCAGAACTATCATGAAAAAGGATTTATTTGGAGAAATTACCATATTAATTGGTATTATTACAGCATTCTTGATTTATGATATCCGAACTGATATTGAAAAGAAAAAGGTCGATAAATATAGTTATGAATAGTTATGAATAGTTATGAATAGTTATGAATAGTTATGAATAGTTATAACAATTGAAATACAAATATAATATTATTAAAGTTATCATTCTTTAATAATCTTATCATTAATTTACTATAAGAAATCGAAACGTCAAACCATGTTCTTTGTTTGTTAACCACAACCCGGATATTTTAAGTATAATATTTAATTTTGGTATCTTACCAATTAGTTTATAGTTTTCTTTGTGAAACAACTTTATGTAATAGTTCATTAATTGTTCCCGTATGGTATATACAGGATGTTGCGTTAGTTGGATATAGTTTTTTAATATTTCGTGCTCTATATTTGTTAGTTGACGAATAACAGTTTTATTTTTCTCTTCATATCTAGAAAAATTGCACTTTATTTTACTATAATACTCTTCAATGTCTAAGTCGTACAAGTTGAACCGAATGTAAATACCATTGGTTGAAAACAATTTGTTTGAATAGTACATTCTGTAAAAAAAACTATTTTCAATTATGTTATTTTTTGATTTATCACTTATAATTACATTGTTTATTTCAAAATTATTGGATGGTATAGTTAAATACATATTAATATAACAGATCATTATATGTTTAAATAATTATTTATATAGATAACATATTCACATATTGATTCTTCTTAGACAAAATAACGATTTTAAGTCGCGTATTGATAGTACACTCGTTACATTTTCTATTTCATTCAGCATTATTTTACATTCTTCAACCGATCTATTATACTCCATTTCTTTTTTATAAAGATATAATTTCCACAATCGGTATACGTTGGGTTGTGATTCTCTAATACTTTCCAATTTTAATTTTAAATCATTTAAATCACCGTTTATATTGTTAATTGTACCTGTATCCTGGTTTTGTCGATTCATGTATAATAATTACTTAACACTAATTTTTATATTTTAATTGTATGAATTATTTAAATTTAAATATATATTTAAGTTTAAAAGGTAATTACTAGTTAATATTAGTTATGAATTCTAAATTCGATGATTATATCAAACAAGTGGAAAAATATGATTTACACGAACATATTACACGACATAAATTAATAAACGAACATATAATTTTATATGGGCCAGGTGGTATTGGTAAATATTCTCAGGCATTAAAATATATCAAAGAATTCAGTCCAAGCAAATGTAAATATGAAAAAAAAATGACGTATATGTTTCAAAACAAAAAGGAGTACGTTTTTAAAGTAAGTGACGTACATTTTGAGATTGATATGGAATTATTGGGATGTAATTCAAAGGTGTTATTCAATAATTTGTTTTACCATATTGTTGAAATTATTAGTATGAAAACATCAAAATATGGTATTATACTATGTAAAAATTTCCATAAAATACATTCAGAATTGTTGGATATATTTTTTACTTACATGCAATCTCTTATTCATAAAAAAATAAAAATACAATATGTTTTACTCACCGATCATATAAGTTTTATTCCAGACAATATATTATCACGGTGTCAAATTGTAAATTTAAAACGTCCTACCAAAACATCCTATCAACATTGTATTAAATCCCATACATCACGTAATAAGAAATATAAAATAAATAAAAAAATGTTGGAAGAAACATTAAACCAGCCTTACACCATCGACAGTATCAATCACCTATTATTTAATACTAGTAAATTAAATGAAATAAGTGAAGCACATATTAAAAAGATCATTTACGCAATAGAGAATATACAGGAAGTAAAATTGTACGAAATAAGAGATATGCTTTATAATCTGTTAATATTTAACGTCGATATTTCTACTTTTTTATTTTATTGTTTAAATTATTTTGTTTGTAATAAAAAACTAAACAGCGCCAATATAGAGCAATTGCTTTACGATATCAATCATTTCTTTGCACAATATAACAATAATTATAGACCTATTTTTCATTTAGAAGCAATCTTTTATAAACTATATATAGCAATCAATACAAATGGACAAGGAAATAGAGTATGCAACAGCGTGTCAGACGTTAAACATAGCGTCATACAAACTGATTAATAAATCCATCGATCAAAAAATAGATATTATAAAAAAATCATACTATAAATTAGCATTAAAGCATCATCCGGATAAGGGTGGTGATTCTGAAACATTCAAGGAAATTAAAAAAGCATATGATTTTTTAACAGCACATAATGGTATTTGTATAAGCACCGAAACAGATACATTTGAAAATATATTTGTATCGTTTGTAGAATCGATCATTAAAAATAAAAAAAGTTTCGAACGGTTTGATAATTTGTTTATTAAAACAACACTAAAATCGATTTTAAAAAGTTGTGATATATATTCAATTAAGGTATTTTCACAATTAAATTTGGAAAAATGTCAGTTGATATATACTTTTCTCTCCCAAAACAAAGATATGTTTTATTTATCCGACGATCAATTGAATAAATATAAAGAAGTTATACAGGATAAAATGAAGAACAATAACATAATTCTATTGAATCCATCGTTGAGTGATATTTTAAACGATAATATTTACAAACTAGATATGGAAGACGATACACATTACATACCGTTGTGGCATTATGAAATTATAATAGATAACATGATTATTAAAAATATACCTAGTATACCAGAATATATAACTATTAATAGAAACCACGATATTGTGATAAAAAAAACAGTGAATATTACAGAATTGTTTAATGAAGGGTTTATTGATGTTATTGTAGACGAGGATGATTCTGATTTAATGTTGCGTGTAAATGCAAATGATGTTAAATTGACGAAAGACGAGCAATTCATTGTATTTAAACAACGAGGCAAACTTATACCGAACAAAAATAATTTATACGATAATAAAAGACGGGGAAATATTATTATTGAACTATCCCTTACCATTTAACATGACAAATACATAAAAAAATTATAAATTTTTATGTATTTTTACTTTGATTTTTTACTTTTTTACTTTTTTACTTTTTTACTTTTTTACTTTTTTACTTTCTATTTTTACTTTGATTTTTTACTTTTTAGTTAATTGTTAGTTTGTTAATTTGTATTTTTTTTTTATTTATGCCTTTTTACGACGAACAACCTTCTTCTTCTTTTTAGGTTTTACTTCTTCTTCTTCTTCTTCGTCAGACGATTCCTTGAATGATGGAGCAGGAGTATCATCTTCATCATTTTGAGTTGTAGTATCATCCTGTGCTTCCTTTTCTGCCAAACTCTCTTCCATTTCTTCGTCATCACTATCGTCTTCGATATGACACGTAGCAGTACCCAACAATCGAGTAGGTGGTCGTACACATGCTTGAACCAACTTCCATGTTACACCGCATCTACCACCAGCAAACCATAGTCCCTGACATGCGATCAATCCATTAACATGAGATGCCTTTGGAATACATTCAACAGGACTACCGGTTGCTTCTTCATCGCGACGTGGCGGCAAATACAATGGAGTCTTATCATCGTAATTGTATAGTTCTACATTAAATCGGCCTTCCCAAAATGGTAGTTTTACCTTTAGTGTTGGAGAGCGACTATAATCCGACTCATCCGTATAATTACCATCGGAATCCTTTAGTTTTGGGTACTTAAGAATTGGATACATTAGATTATCAACTAGTTCTCGACTCATTTTGCTTTTCCCAAACCATTCCTTACAGTTCTTAATACAGTCGGTTTTAATTTTTTCTTCAAATGCTGCCATAGCATCTCTAAACTTCAATACAGACGCGGTTTCATTTCTAAAATCCAACGCCATATCGTATGTTACTCGTCCACTTTGTTCGTCAACACGCTCGTTTACACCCCATGTCAACATTAGAGGTACTTGTAGTACGATAGGTTGTCCTGTCAAATTAAGTTGGACGCTCTTACCACCTCTCTTATTATTAAGAGCAGGTTTATAGGTAACTGCATTGGCGTTAAAGGATTTTGCTTTAGTGATTAAATAGCTTACTGAACTCATGATTATTATATATTATTATAAATGATTTATTTAAATCAATTTTACTATTTTTATAATCATTTGCAGAATTTAGTAATTGAATTTATAGAAAATAGAAAATAAAATAGAAAATAAAATAGAAAATAAAATAGAAAATATTAGTTTATTCAATGGGCGAACGAACCATCGATTATGGAATCATGACGGTGGTAGTTATTACGCTGTATTAGTTTTACATTTCCATCTTTGTCTGGTTGAGATTTTCGCATTGCATATGATTCTGGAAGCGGTGTATCATTACTGGAATCCAATAACTCTCCGGGAAATGTTTTTTTATACCAAGTTGTCACGGACTTTTTTGATTCATCCAATATTTGTTTCGTATTTGGGGTAAGTGCTGTATCACCCAACGCAAGTTCACCTTTATTCTGTATTTTATGCATATGCGTATTTATTGATATAGAGGATGGAGGAGGGTGTATTAAATGTTTTACAGTTCTTGAATTTACATCGAATGTCATTTTAGTTACATTTCTTCCATGTTTTCCCTGTCTATCTTTTCCGTTTCTATCTTTTCTTGTTTTATAATGTACTATTCCTGGCGGCGGCATAGTTGGAGGCGGTAAAGACGGTAAAGACGGTACAAACGATTTCGAAGAACCTTTGTTACTCTTATTAAGTTGTTTATTTAATGTATGCGGTTTATTCAGCGCTTCTTGTGTACCCAACGTATCCATCTTCTTTGGACGGTCTGATTTATCTTGTTGTATCTTTTTATTTCGCTTTCTACGGTATAATGCTACTACTATTAGTAAATTTACAGCAACCGCACAAATAACTATAATTATAATTGTAACAGAATCATTATGTGTATCGTCTTTATTTAAAGTATTCTTTATATTTTTAGATATAACCGAACGTAAATTTGTTGACGATGATACGTTACTAGTATTAACTATCAATCTCGAATGATTTAAAAATGAACTATTTGATACATTTTTAATTCTTAAGTTGGGAGAGATATTTGGGTCGGTTTCATTGGAAGGGATCGGTGTAGTAGTTGATACATTATTAATAGTATGTGTATTATTTGTCTGAGACTGGTACTGAGACAGGTTTGTATTATTTGTATTATTTGTATTATTTGTATTATTCGCTATAAGGGGGAGTGTGTTAGTAGATAAATACGATTGTTTATATATATTGTACGGATCATCTATACACATATACATACCAACTTTGTATAACATTTTTCCATTAGCATCCTGAGTTACTCCCCACAATTTATTACAGTTTGATAACTCACCAGACGGTATTCCAACAACCGAATGCGATGAATAGAATAATGTACATAATAATATTGGATTTAATATATGTTTTTTTAAAATACGTTTTATTTTGATTTTTTTCATTACGTTGATACTTTAAATTTTTCGTTATGTTTAAATATGTTTTTAAATTACTTTAAGATATTTCTCTCCCATAAATCGATTTAATCCTGAAATATTATTTGTTAAAATAGTATAAATATATATAGATGATTAATTTAATGATAAATACTAATTTAAATGATAATTCGATAGCAAATAATATAAAACAGCAGAATAAGGAAATGATACCTCATATTTTATCCTCTCCAAAAAAATACGTTGAATACTATTTTTATAAAAATGTTATTTCGAACAAAAAGAAACGAAAAGTAAACAGCGACGAATTTAGAATTCTGAATTTAAATGAATACGATGATATTTTGAAGTTTAATTACAACGTATCTCAGTTAAAAAAAATGTGTAAACACTATAAATACAAAGTAGGGGGAAATAAATCGGAATTAGTTAAACGATTATACAATAATATGAGGTTGTCGTTTTACGCTGTTAAACTACAGGCATTGTTTCGAAAATGTATTGTAAAACAAATGATGACATTGAAAAATATGCATCTTTTGAATAAAGCTACAAATGATATTGATTTTCTAACGCTGGAACCTATATCCAGTTTAAAAATTTCACAGATAATTTGTATGAGTTCAGAAAAACAAAAACATGTATTTTGTTTTGATATTTGTTCTTTGTATAATTTATTCAAAGAGCATAATATTAACAAAAGAAACCGAAAACGAACGAACACTCGTATATTAAACCCCTTTAACAGAGAACCATTTCCACCAGATTTATTTAAAAAATTATATAAGATTATTCGGTATACTAAAATGGCTGGAATACATATTAATATAGAAATAGACAACGATGATTACAGTGAAAATTTAAAAAAACAAAACAAATTTAAGGCGATTGACTTATTTCAAATAATCGATTCATTTGGATTTATCACCGACAGTAAGTGGTTTTTAAATTTAAATATGTATGGATTAAGTAAATTTATGAAGGAATTGATTGATGTATGGGATTATAGAGCACAATTAACAAGTGAGACCAGTAAAAAAATATTTCCTACTAATCTAGGGTATCCATTTCGTATCAATCGTAATATATTTTCAGGCGATATTGAAGGTGTCCGCAAAACTATACTTAAAAAAATATCCAAATTTATTAATGCAGGAGTAGATCGAAATTCTCAATCCCTCGCTGTATTCTATGTATTGGGGGCATTAACAATTGTAAGCAAATCAGCCGCTGAAAATTTACCATGGTTGTTTGAATCATTTTCACAATTGTAAGTTTCATTTCGTTTCGTTTCATTTCGTTTCGTTTCGTTTCATTTTATTAATAAATATAAAAATAAGTAAATATTACTTATTTTTATATTTTGTATCTATCGATTTATCTTAACTATTAATTGCTATTATTAAGTCATCTAATTGTTTAGATTGGCTTCTACCCATGCCAATGTGACTTCTTCTGGTGTAACTCCCTTCATGGATATAAACTTTGGTCGATTCATAGTAGATGTTTTATAAAATACGTATGGACCATATCGCCCCTTTCGTATACTAACTTCATCGCTTAAATGCTTTATTATATTAGAAGAAGCGGTTGCTTTTTTATTAACGTACTCGATGACATCTTTTAATTCTATCTCTTCCATCGATTTATTGATATACTTGAGTGATGTATTTTTACCTGCTATAGTTACATACACCCCATACTTGCCATTTTTTAATATGACATTATCTCCATTATACTCACCCAATTCTCTATCTGTAGTATCTGTATTATAATCTCCGTTATCGTTATTATACATCAGTTGCTTTAAAGTGTATTCTCCATTTCTTAGTTTTTCCAAATCAATTTGAATGTTTTTATTTATCTGCTTGAAACTAATTCCATTTTCATCGTTGCATTTTATCACGGGTCCATATCTACCAATAGTATACGTATGGAACTCATCGATTTTAATAACTGGTTTATCCGTTTTTTTTATTTTTTTTATAAATGTTTCTATAATTGTATTGCATTCGTTACAAACCGTACTTAGTTGTACTTCGCCGTTGGCTACCTTATCCAACATCAACTCCATTGTTCTGGTATATTCATATTCAAATAATTCGTTGAAATGTTTTATTAAAAATTCCATTACCAATAAACCGGTAGATTGAAGCACCAACTTGTTTTTTTCTGCTCCAAACTCCTTAGTTTCTGTTTTTGTTTCTATTTCGTCTTCCACCAACTCGTAATTATCACACGTCATTTTCATACCAGGAACATTCTGCTTTGTAACGTACCCCTTATCTTGTATCTTGCTTATAATAGACGAAAAAGTACTTGGTCTTCCTATACCTTTTTTCTCGAGCATCTGTATCAATTTTGATTCATTGTAATGTTGTTTTAAATTTACAACCGCCATGTCACTGTTGATTTTATTATACTTCATCGTCGTTTTTGGTTCTATAGAATTATACGTACTGTATTCAGTTTCATTAAAATCAACGTCGTACACTTTTTTCCAACCATCGAAAATGATTTTTTCAACATTGCTTTTATATTGATTCTCAAGTGGAGCGGTAAGAGTTAATATTAATTTATTATATACAGCAGTTGACATGCATGACGCCAACGAGTGTTTATAAATTAAAAGATACAATTGTAATTCCCTGTTTGTAATTTTTTTATTCATTTGTAGTGATGTGCGCCTTATATCAGTAGGGCGTATGGCTTCGTGTGCTTCTTGTGCCAAATTTTGTTTTCCTTTTTGTTGTTTTCCTTTTTGTTGTTTTTGTTGTTTTTGTGTATCATCGCCTTTGGATTTGTTTACAAGGGAATATATAGTTTTGGATACATATTTTCCACCATAAGTGTCTTCTATGTAATTGTTTGTTGATTTTACAAATTCAGCACTATATTTAATGGAATCGGTTCGCATATAAGTAATATAACCATTCTCGTAAAGTCGTTGGGCGCACATCATCGTTTGTTTTGGACTAAATCGTAAATCATTACTAGCCTTTTGCTGTAACTTGCTTGTTGTAAGAGGAATAGGAGGTTTTTTCATTATCTTTTTAGTTTCTTTATTGCAAATTACATGTGTAAAATCGACACTTTCTTCTAAAAAAAACTCTACGTCTTTGGATTTCTTTATTTGCTTTGTTAATTCAAACAAAAAAGGAAGCGACGACGACGATGTTTCTTGATTACTAAAATGTGTAAATTCACCCTTAGTATTATAGACAGCATTTCCTTGTTGTTTGTATGTTTTTTTATAATTATCGTATACCAATCTCAAAGCAGTAGATTGACAGCGCCCCGCCGATAAACCACTCTTACCAGAAATGTTTTTCCATAGTATTGGAGAAACCTTAAACCCCACCATCAAATCCAATATTTGACGTGACTGCTGTGAATAGATCTTATTCATGTTTAATGTAGTTGGACTATTCAACGCCTTCTTAATGGCAGGTTTGGTTATTTCATGAAAAATTATTCGTTTTGTGTGAATAGGCGATAAATCGAATGACATACATATATGCCACGCTATCGCCTCTCCCTCCCTATCGTCGTCCGTCGCCAATATTACTTCGGATGATTTCTTAATATTTGTTCTTAATTGATTTATGTACTTTTTCTTCGAAATCATTAACTTATATTTCGGTGTAAATCCATCCGTTGCATTGAATGATTTCAATCCGTTTAAAAATTCACGAATATGTCCGTAACTGGCTACACATTTGTAACCAACACCTAAATACGATTCGATTTTTTTACATTTAGCTGGCGATTCAACAATAACTAATTTCATTTTAATAATTATAAGAGTATTGTAATTATTAAATAATATTTTTTAAACTTTAAATGGTTTTATAAATTATTGGTCGTCTGATTTATTCCATTTTAGTAGTCTTATTTAAACGAAGCAACATATCGATGACGTCTTTGTCATCCGTCTCATACGGTTGTTCTTTTTCGTCGTTTAGTACGTTTTCACGTTGATATTTATCGTAAGCATTCGTCATTATGGACTGTAAATATTCCATTTCTTTAATATACAAAAAATATCCAAGTCTGTAATGATAATAGGATACAGACATTCTTTCTACAATAGTCCAGTCGGAACTACTTTTCCATAATAGTATAAATAGTAAGTAGTTTAACATACCTATTGTTATTAAACTCACCGTTATAATGAATAAGTTTATATCATACATTTTTTCACCCCATTTAACGGTGGCATTATAGTGGTGACGTTCAAACGCCATCTTCGTTTCATACAATTTAGTTCTCGCTTTTTCAATAAATAAAGGAATCTCCATGTTATATTATATTTGCGTATCTTTTTATATTACTTTATTAATTGTTTAGACCATTAATGGTCTCATTTAAGAAGGGTTTTGTACTTTAAAATCATTCCACGATACCTTTTTCTCTTTTCTATACTTGTGTTTTTTATTGGTCCGTTTTTTATCTTCTCTTAAAGCACTGTCGATATACATCTCTTTTAATATTTGTCCTACTTTTACCGAACCTTCATGTTGGTCCAATTTCCCATTTTCTATCTGTTTTAATATTGCAACAAATTGGAACAATATATTTAAATCCAACTCATCCTTTACTAATTTGTTGTATAAATTGGTGTAATTATTATAAAGAAACTCACATTTATTTCTACACATCGTCTTAAATGTATCAGGCGATACACGACTGTATTGCTTTTTTAAATTTAGATATACATTTACCTGATTTTTTATCATATCACTATGCTTTAATGTGCGTATCTTCTGAGTTGTTTCTTCAGGTTTGAATTCATTAATCATATTTTTCAATTTCAATCGGCCTTCTTCGTCCATGAGTTATACAATAATTATTTTTATTGTTTTATATTATTTTACGCGTTATTTATATAAATGGCTAAAAAAGCACACTCAAAAAAACATTCCAATAAAAAAAGGGGAGAGAAAATTAAAAGAACAATGAAGCGAAAAGGAAACAATAATAAACGTAGTAAAAAAAAGCGAAAAAGTTACAAAAATATGAATAAACGAAAACTTAAGATTACACTACGAAGAGCTAAAAGAAAAATACAACATCGATTAAAAAATATTATGAAGGGTGGAGGAAAAGTAGAAACCATTAAAGAAGTTCCACAAGATCCCAACCAAAGTCCCGATAGTATCGAAGCCACTAAAGGAGCAACTGAAGTCGCAAATCAAGCAAATGTATTTAACGAACTAGAACCGAATGTAGTTGAACCATATGTAGGAATGAGTTCTGGTAATCATTCTGTATTTTCAAGCGAACCTTATTCTTTATTACTAGGCGGAGGGAAAAACATGCCACGAAAAATGAAAAAAAAACGAAAAACGTTAAAGAAACGCATTAAATTAATTAAACGTAAGCATTAAATTAATTAAACGTAAACTTTAAATAAAATCAATTAACATTTATTTGATTTTATTCTTTTTATTCTTTTTATGAAATATTAAAATCAAACCTTAATTTATTATGGAAGCATTTAAATTATTAAAAGGATTAAATTCAATACGAAAAGTAACAACAAAATCACCTAGTCAAAATAGTGATTTGAGCACCGCATTATTGATTATAGTTATTTTTATCGCTTTATATATTTCTTCATTTCTAGCAATTGGATTGAAAAAAATAAAAGAAAATTGGAATCAGTATCGATGTAGTCCAATGGCTATGCCATTTGCTGGATATTTAGGATATGATGCCCTTGAAAATTTTGCTTTTTGTATCGGACGCATACAAAGTGGATTAATGAATACTTTTTTGAAACCTATTTTTGCCAATTTGAATATTTTGGGTGATGTTGCTGGTAGTATAATCGGTTCAATCAAATCATTAACCGTGTTGATGTCTAATATGACCGTTGGTTTTGGAATGGCTAGTTTTGATATATTAAGTATGTTTAAAGGCATAATGGTGAAAATGCAATATTTTCTTGTAAATATAAAGGATGTATTCGCTAAGTTTGGGGGAACGATGTCCGTTATGTCTAACATTATTCAAGGAAGTTCATTAACAGCAAGAAGTATGTGGAGAGGACCTATTGGAGCAACCTTGCGAACGTTGTGTTTCTCTCCCAATACATTAGTCACCATGAACGATGGAAGTAAAAAAAAGATAAAGGATATAGTTATCGGGGACACGTTGAAAGATGGCGTTGGTGTAATTGCCACGCTTAAGATTAAAGGGGGAAAAGAACATCTTTTTTATAAAATATGGAGTGAAGAATTAAACGATTTTATTTATGTTACAGGAAGTCACAAAATAATTGACCCGGATACAAAAAAATTGATTCCAGTAGAAGTGTACCGATTGGCGGAAAAAACAAATAAATACAGTGATTTCTTGTCCTGTTTGATAACCACAAATCACATTATACCTATTGGAGGATTTAAATTTTGGGATTGGGAAGATTAGATAATTAATAATATGATATTTATTATAACACAAAAATCATATTATTATCCATTTTATATATAAGATGAATGATACTTTTATTTTAAATGTAAATAAATTATACAGAAATAAGACTTATTTAGAAAAATATGCCCATTCCGTTTTTATTACTACTATCATTCTATTAGCATTTATATTTGTATTTTCCTATTTTTATATAAAAGCGAATTTAGAACCTATTAGAAAAGATTGGAATAATTTGAAATGTCATCCTGGTATTATTCCGTTTGCTGGTATGATAAATAAAAACCCCGATGATACGGTATTCCAAAGTACTTCAAAGAATTTCTCGTTGTGCACCAATCTAATTTTAAAATCAGTAGTTAAAATCTTTACAAAACCAGTAACCGCTATGATGGGGTCGTTAAATGGCGCATTTAAAATGATTGTTAAATCTGGTGGTAGATTGCAAAAGTTAACAGCAGAAACACTAGATAAAATCGAGAAAATTTTAAAGTATTTTCTCAATCGATTGGGCGCTATTATAATACCAGTCCAACGGTTGTTTATAAACATTAAAGATACATTAAACAAAATGAATGGAGTATTGGCTACTATAATGCATACTTTACTCGCGCAATTTAATGCCATGAAATCATATATTGCCACACTTATAGATGTCATTATTATTGGCATGATTGCTTCTTCATTGATAATTTTAAAATTGTGGTTAATACCATTTTCATGGCCTGTAGCAATACCTGCTACAGTCTTTTACGTCGTAATTATGACATTTATGATTATTATTAAGGTTAATATGTCAAGAATATTATTAATTAGTTCAGGTCAAGTACCCGCCAAACCAGGTAAACCTTCCAATTGTTTCCATAAAGACACTATGATTAAAACGAAAAAAGGAGAAACTAAGATATCGGAATTAAATCCAGGCGATGTATTAATGAATGATGATATTGTAACTGGTGTATTTAAAACATGTGGTTTGAAAAATACATATTACGATTTAAATGGGACTATAGTAACCGGTAACCACCATGTATACAATTCAGAAATTGGATGGGGTCGTGTCAAAAACGATCCTAGAGCAATAAAAATGCCTGAAATGAAACAGCAATATGTATATTGTTTAAATACGAAATCGAAAAAAATAAAAATTAAGGAAGAATTATTTATGGATTGGGACGAGGTAGACATTACTGATATACTAACATTGAAAAACAAGAAATATATTTATACAAAAGAAGACATTAACAATTATTTAAATAGTGGGTTTTTAAAAGACACGTTGGTTGAACTTAAAAATGGAGAAAAGAAGAAAATTCAAGATTTAAATGTGGGAGAGATATTAAAACAAGATATTAAAATAACCGGTGTTGTAAAATCGCTGGATCATAAAAACACATTCAATTATTTAAACAAAATATTCGACATTAAAGGTAATAATATAATGTTTGACAAATCGAATTTAGCAAAATACGATAAAACGCATATTAAAAATTCAACAGACAACATATTATACCATATTATTACAGATAAAACACATTTTTTCCTTGATTGTGTAAAAGTATACGATTACAACGCTTGTTTAGAGTACTTTTTGAATTATTAATTATGTTTAGAAAGTAACTATATTATGGTATGTTTTACAATACATGCCGTAATAAATATTATATATTTAATATTTATATATGAGTAATGTTTCAATCACTCTTGAACTTAATCTTGTGAATGTTTTAATTATAATCATTATTGCAGGATTCATTATTAGTAATACATGTATCAGTTGTATTCATAAGGAAAATATGGCAAATATATTTTACAAAACGTCAGAAGGGGTACATGAAGATAAATACCAAAAAGAATACCAACCAGGTGAAAATTATGAAAAAGTGTCGGTTCCGTTGCCTGAAGGACAATTGTTTTATTATGGAAACAACGATTTTAAACCAGAATGTTGTAAAGATTCTACTGTAAGTGGAACTGGTGGGTGCGCTTGTGAAACGTCGGAACAGAAAAATCATTTAGCATCTCGAGGAGGAAATAAAAGTGATTCCGCGTGGGATGAAACTTATTGATTGAATTTAGTCCGTAAATATTAAAAATTCATTTTATATATACATTATATATACCATGAGTAATAAGAAAACCCTTACATTTAAGAATACGATTTATGATATTATCGACAACGGTGATATTGGTAACGGATGGAAGTATGTAGAAATATTAAATAAAAAACATGCATTTTCTCTCCCAAAATGTCTTTATTACAAAGGCAAAGTGATGAAGGATTTACTTACTTATACTGAATACATCGGACATTTAGATGTTAGCAAAGATTTTATGAATGATTTTGTAAAAGATATTTTTAGAGAATGTTACCCGGGTAGTAAAAACCCTGTATGCAAGGTAAAAAATAGTTTGATGATTGGTGGTGGAGAGGGTTCTGATGGAGATGAAGATGCTGCTGAGGATGATGTAACACAACAGCCAACACCGACGCCAACGCCGACGCCAACTCCAGAAGCTACTGTCACGCCAACGCCGACTCCATCTCCTGAAGAGACTGTAACGCCAACGCCGACGCCAACTCCTGAACGGACTGTATCGCCAACGCCGACTCCATCTCCAGAGGAGACAGTAACGCCGACGCTAACTCCAGAAGCTACCGTCACGCCCACA
>Ga0209632_10000475_pt1 | contig 41808 bp, 39 predicted proteins | sample COG_10_FD_184754 | JGI IMG/M metagenome (GOLD analysis project Ga0209632, IMG submission 184754) | Pelagic Microbial community sample from North Sea - COGITO 998_met_10 (SPAdes) (version 2) | ecosystem: Environmental > Aquatic > Marine > Neritic zone/Coastal water | place: Helgoland, sampling... | reverse complement strand
ATTTGACCGATGGAACGATGATGTTCCGTCCCTACTTGGAATTTGCCGAGGCATCCGACTTGACCGGTGTTCCAAACATGATCTTTGCGGTTCCCTCATCCACCGTTTCTGTTGCCGCCAGCGGTCAATTAGATTTCCGTTATATAAATGTGGAACAAAATATGACGCTTACTGCTGTTATAAATACAAATACATATACATCCATTATCAGTCAAGGTGACTACTTTGTTCACGATTTGGTTCATAAATTAGAGACCGACTTGTTGCTCAATTTGTCTTATAACGGAACCGCGCTGGTTGCTGATGGTTTAACATCCGACGTTTCAATCAATATTCAAACCGACCAAGTAAAGATCTCGGGTTCTATTGATAGCACGGACGCTTCTATTTTCAACATGTCTGGTAAGATTCTTACCGTAAATGATAATACATTACAATTTACTACGTATGGTCAGCCAGAACCGGAACCAGAACCGGAACCAGAACCGGAACCCGAGCCAGAGCCTGAGCCAGAACCCGAGCCTGAGCCTGAGCCGGAACCTGAGCCGGAACCCGAACCCGAACCTGAACCGGAACCCGAGCCGGAACCTGAGCCTGAGCCTGAGCCAGAGCCTGAGCCAGAACCTGAGCCATATGATATTCAACAAATAGAAATATTCAGCGATTTTACTATTTCCACACCCGGAGGTGTAGAGAACGTTGTGTATATCACAGGATATACAAACGGTAATTTAGACGGTCAGACAACTGGTGGTGGTACTGACGCCTTTTTAACAAAATATGATAGTGATGGAACTTTACTATGGACAAAACAATTGGGGACAGCGACAACATCATATGAAACAGCACATGGTGTATCGACCGATTCGGATAATAATGTGTATATCACAGGAACTACAAACGGTAATTTAGACGGTCAGACATCTGGTGGTAGTTGGGACACCTTTTTAACAAAATATGGTAGTGATGGAACTTTAAAATGGACACAACAATTGGGGACATCAGCGACAACATCAATTGAAGAAGCAAATAGTGTATCAACCGATTCGAATAATGATGTGTATATCACAGGATATACAAACGGTAGTATAGACGGTCAGACATCTGGTGGTGGTACTGACGCCTTTGTAACAAAATATGGTAGTGATGGAACTTTTAAATGGACAAAACAATTGGGGACAGCGACAACATCATCTGAAGTAGCACGGGGTGTATCAACCGATTCGGATAATAACGTGTATATCACAGGATATACAAGAGGTGAATTAGACGGGACAGCTGGTGGTAATACGAGTTGGGACGCCTTTTTAACAAAATATGATAGTAGTGATGGAACTAAACTATGGACACAACAATTGGGGACAGCGACAACATCAACTGAATACGCATTTGGTGTATCAACCGGTTCGGATAATAATGTGTATATCACCGGTATGACAACTGGTAATTTAGACGGGACAAGTGCTGGTACGAGTGAAGACGCCTTTTTAACAAAATATGGTAGTGATGGAACTTTAAAATGGACACAACAATTGGGGACAGCGACAACATCAACTGAACAAGCATTGGGTGTATCAACAGATTCGGATAATAACGTGTATATCACAGGATATACAAACGGTAGTATAGACGGTCAGACAGCTGGTGGTACTGACGCCTTTGTAACAAAATATGATAGTACCGGAGCTATAAAATGGACAAAACAATTGGGGACAACGACAAACTCAGCCGAACAAGCGTTGGGTGTATCAACCGATTCGGATAATAATGTGTATATCACAGGATATACAAGCGGTAATTTAGCCGGGACATCTGGTGGTGATGACGCCTTTTTAACAAAATATGATGGTAGTGATGGAACTTTACTATGGACAAAACAATTGGGGACAGGAGTACAGGATTACGCGACGGGTGTAGCAACATCAAACGAGATGACTACTATTAATTCTGCGTTCACAACAGGAGAAATATATACTGCCGAGACGTTTGCTTCCAAACTATCCACAGATTTGACCAAGACAGTAACCTATGGTGAAGACGCTGATTTGACCGATGGAACCATGACATTCCGTCCCTACTTGGAATTTGCCGAGGCATCCGACTTGACCGGTGTTCCAAACATGATCTTTGCGGTTCCCTCGTCCACCGTTTCGGTTGCCGCCAGCGGTCAATTAGATTTCCGTTATATAAATGTGGAACAAAATATGACGCTTACTGCTGTTATAAATACAAATACATATACATCCATAATCGGTCAAGGCGACTATTTTGTTCACGATTTGGTTCATAAATTAGAGACCGACTTGTCGCTCAATTTGTCTTACAACGGAACCGCGCTGGTTGCTGATGGTTTAACATCTGACGTTTCACTCAATATTCAAACCGACCAAGTAAAGATCTCGGGTTCTATTGATAGCACCGACGCTTCTATTTTCAACATGTCTGGTAAGATTCTTACCGTAAATGATAATACATTACAATTTACTACGTATGGTCAGCCAGAACCGGAACCAGAACCGGAACCGGAACCAGAACCGGAACCCGAGCCAGAACCAGAGCCTGAACCTGAACCTGAGCCTGAGCCGGAACCCGAGCCAGAACCGGAACCAGAACCGGAACCCGAACCAGAGCCTGAGTTGTCCGATTACCCAGGAGCATTATTCGACACGATTACAACCACCGACTGGACAGCGAACGCGCTACAGAAAATCAACGGGAGCGATGTGATAGCAGGTGATAATTTCAGTTTTAACGCTGTATCCGTCGACGGCGACCGCATTATCGTCGGGTCTTCCGTTCACGACCTACCTGGTAAGACTAATGCCGGCGCGGCTTATATTTTCGAACGCAGCTCGGGCGGTGTCTGGTCAGAAACCAAGATCGTCGCGGACGACGCGCTGGCATACGGTGGATTCGGTGGTTCGGTGGCAATCGACGGCGACTATGCGGTAATAGGGTGTCCAACGGACTCGTGGACAGGGACGGCATATATTTTCAAGCGCGATGGAAACGGTGTGTGGGGACGGGACAAAAAAATCTTGGCGAGTGACAAGAATAGTCAGGACAAGTTCGGCTGGTCGGTCGCTATCAGTGGTGATCGTGTTATAATCGGGACTAAATTAGATGATTTTAGTGGAGCGAGTGATGCTGGTTCGGCATATATTTTTGAACGCGGGGCGGTCACCGCCGGAGAGTGGACTGCGACCCAGACACAGAAGATCTTTGCAAGCGACCAGACGGCAAGTGATCATTTCGGGGTATCTGTGTCCATCAGCGGTGACTACGCGATCGTCGGCGCCGTTTTGGCAAATGTTGGGTCATATGCCAACGGCGGCGCCGCATATGTTTTCAAGCGCGACTCCATCACCGGCATCTGGGCACAGACACATAAATTACTGCACATGGAAGAAAGTCTCTTCGCGACTACCAGCAACGCGTACAACTTCGGGTTCTCGGTCTCCATAAGCGGCGACTACGCGATCGTTGGGGCATACAGCGCAATATATTTGGGTATCAGTTCGGGGCGTGCGCACATTTTCCATCTCGACACCTACGGGGATTGGAACGAACAGCAAATAATCACATCGGATAACGCGGGAGCAGGGGACCAGTTCGGTTATTCGGTGTCAATTAGTGGCGACTATGTGATCGTCGGCGCCAGATGGGAAGACACAGGTCTCTCCAACGCCGGGTCGGCGTATATTTTCAAGCGTACCGGCACAACGTGGGCGCAGACGCGACATATCCAGGCCACCGATAGATATGATAATGGATATTTCGGAGACACCGTCGCAATTGGTAGCAACCATGCCGCCGTTGGTGCTCACAAACATGACAGTGCCGCAGGGTCGGTGTATATCGTAACACCGACAAACTCGGTTACGTATTCACAAACTCCTGTTGCTCTCATCGCCCCATCCACTATTGCTATTGATGGCACTACTCTGACGATCGAAAACAATATGGGTAAGGGATGGGACACGGATGCCGACGGCAACGTTGACAAGTACGACCACATCACATTCAATATTCCTGCGGGACAGGAGATTATCAGTTTGAAGTTGGTGTCACCGAGTGAGACAAATGGAGAGACCGTATGGTACCGCATTCAGTCAGGAACCGCGATAGACCTTGCGGTATCCGATCTGCTCGCGGGCACGTTCACAGACGCTGATGTTACATCCGGTAAGAACATTCTGTCTCATGGTGGAACAGATATTGTTTTGAATGGTTCCGTAAATGGCGCCGACTACTCCATGTTGTTCTACAACGCTACAGGATTCTCTATCCCATTATATTATAGGGTAACCGGCGACACTTCTGTGGATCTGGACACATCTACGTCAATAAATGGTGCTGTATTTGATGGATATATTTCGGGCGCAACACTTAACTTTTACCCGCTGGAAATGGCAACCGGAGAATTTAATACTTCTCAATTAAACCCAATTACAACAACAACCGATTCAATTGGTGAGTTTACATTCCCACGAGGATTGGTTCCAAATAAATCATATTTGATGAAAACAATCGGTGGCACGGATATCGCAACAAATATCGGTATGGGAACAAAGTCATACAAAAAGGTTGTGAAAATCCAAACCACCGCGAACGGAGATTTGGACATGGATACGGTTTATCAAATGAACAACAGTATGAATATATTAACAACCCTATTCTCCAACGAACTTGAAAAAGAGATTAAAACCATAGTAACCCAATCGGGTTCGGGGGCGACAGAAGATGCTCTGGAAACCGGACTAACAACTTCGTCTATACGCGAAAATGTGGCATCGAACATAAAAACGATTTTGGGTCTGGATACGGCTACCAACCTGGACGCCAACTACCTGCAAAGAGGTTCGGAAGACATAGATGTTGGTTCCGCAAATATGAACATCACAGCAATCGTAAATATCGCTATGACTAGTTCTGGCGGGGGTAGTTTTGATGATACAATTAATAATTTGTCAACCTTTATGAACCCAACAGGAGTTGATGCGGCTACCAAGCGTAGCCAACGCGAAAACACATTCAACTATACGGGAACTTCAGGTAACGGTACTAAAATTCAGAAGGCTATTAATCAGGCAGTATCCGGGGATGAAGACACCAACGTTTCTACTGGGGTTTATAATTACGCTGTAAGCGTGAACGAAAGTATACACGCTGTCAGGACAACTGGTAGTTATGATACTTCAAGAACGAGTCAGAATATTATAAATAGTTTGGGCGATCTACAACGGATTTCGGCTTTTACGGACCCAATTAATAATAACACGTCAATTAGTGACATAACAACCAGTTTAAATTCAGTCGAAATTTTTTATATATTACAGCCCGCCCCTGAACCGGAACCTGAACCTGAGCCGGAACCAGAACCAGAGCCGGAGCCCGAACCTGAACCCGAACCTGAACTTGACATAGCTACTTTATTCGATGACCTGACGCTATTTAATGTAAATGTATTGAATACGTCACCTGATTATACATGGACCACCGAAGACTTAGTAATAATGAAGTCATCATTCGAGCGTTGGGAAGAAATAATCATATCTCACCCAACGGGTAAAAAGATAGATGTCGATCTCGATGTCCAAACACTTGGTTCGACGACTCTGGGTCAGGCTGGTATAACATCATCTGAATTAATAGTTCCATCTGTGGGAGAAGTTTATGGAAATCGCGCAACGCTGAGTGGGATGTTTTCGATTAATTATACATATGTCGTGTCCATGCGAAACACAGTAAGACCAAGTGGTAATACCGAGTTATATTATGTAACTCTCCATGAAGTGGGACATATAATAGGTATTGGAAGCTATTGGGGAATGACCAACGCGTATGGTTTTGTTGTTGACGGAAACGACCGATTTTATATGGCAGAGAACGCCGTGCGTGAGTATCGTAAGTATTTTGCCGAATATAATGGGTTATACTATATCCCCATCGAAAATGACGGTGGGTCTGGGACAGCATACGCACACACAGAGGAGGGAGACAACCATTATAGTGCGAATAATAGAACGCTCGGTGGAGTATTATATCCTGGTATGCAGGAAGAACTCATGACTGGATGGGCTGATAATACCAATTTACCATTAAGTCGCGTAACAATAGGTTACTTGGATGACATGAATTATGTTGTTGATTATTCTAAAGCGGACGATTTCAACGGTTACACGTCGTCATATCTTGCGGATCATATAACCACAACCGAATACTGGAATGGACAGAATAATTTGGACCTAACCAATAGTAGCGACACCTCAACGATTGTTAATACATTTTCCACACTTCTGGGGGCATACGACGTGCGTAAAACAAGTGATGACAGTCTTTCGAGCAACGTCGAATTTAATAAGGAGAATGTAACTATTTCTAATACAACCAGCTATATAACACGGGCAGAGTATGGTAATATAAGCGTGGTAGACAACTCAAAAACGTTTGGGTGTATACAGGTTTCCACCAAAACCTATACGAATGCCGATGACGCAAACTGGTATATTGTTTTCCCCGCGCAACCGGTATTTTCAACATCAACTGGTGTATCTTTCAAAATAAATGTGAAGTTTGGTAATATTGAGAGTGGTACGGGAGAAAAATTCTTTATGGATGTTTATAACGGGACAGCATGGGTCAACTTTTACAGCAATACAATCATCTTAAATACCACAATAACTATAGAAGAAAGTGGAAGTATCTTATCTGATGCTGTTTTCGTTAACAACCAAGTGAAAATACGAGCACGGGTCGAAGGGTTCCAAGAAAATGATTATCTTTTGTTAGGTTGCTATTTTATAACAGAGACGTATCCCGAGCCGGAACCTGAACCCGAACCCGAGCCGGAACCTGAGCCGGAACCTGAACCCGAGCCGGAACCTGAACCCGAACCTGAGCCGGAACCTGAGCCGGAACCTGAGCCGGAACCTGAGCCGGAACCTGAGCCGGAACCTGAGCCGGAACCTGAGCCTGAGCCGGAACCCGAGCCGGAACCTGAGCCCGAGCCGGAACCTGAGCTGGAACCCGAACCCCTGGTATTGAAGACCTATCCACCTTCAGCAACAACAATGGTATCCTACAACGATGGTCACACAGCTGGTTCTTTCCACAAGAAGGCTTTCCAAACCAGCACGCTTACTGGAGCGGCACACGGTAATGGTACATACAAGTGTGAAATAAACTGGTTATATGTTTTCGCAGGCGATCAGTGGAAGCCATTCAATTATCAGGAAACGGGTGAAACCGTTGTTATTGCGCATGCCGGATTACGTTCCGGTTCGATTGATTTTAGAATGTTCATTTCGATACCGGACATCATAATTCTTAACAATTGGCAATTATTTAATACACATGCTATTAAAAAGTTTAAACTTTATGCGGCGAGTGATATAAATACTCCCACGAGTGGAATTCTTGTAGAAGAAACTAATAATCCTGATACCACCACGACATGGAAAACATGGACGATAAATAACCCAACTGTTAGCTCAAGTGGATACTTGATGATTGTGCCTTACGCAGATGGTTGGAACACAACAAGGACATATCTTCAGACATTTGAAATTAGGTTATCTGGAACGAACTGAAGCGGCGCCGGAACATGAAATAGGTCCGGAAATATATGTGTAAGTGTGTGTATTGTCGTAGTAATTTGTTACAATAATAATTTTATTAAGTAAATAAAATTATTTCATTTGTATGGTAGGTATGCTTATTTGAAAATAAGATCTTTAATTCTTTTCCGGATGGTTTTCCGCATATATGTTTTTTTATTCTTGTTCATGTGTTTCTTGGCGGTTCCTTTTCTCTTTTTTTGTTTGTTTTTGTTTCCAGTTTTATTGGAGGTTCCTTTTCTCTTTTTGTTTCCGGTTTTATTTTTATTGGCGGGTTTCATGTGTTCCGTTGTGTTTGTTTTTGTTTGGAGTGCGTCACCAGGTCGATATTTCAAAAACCATTCGTCGTATTCTGGTGTTCCCCGTTTTCCTTTAAGTTCTGCGAATTTGTTTGCTTTTATGCCTCGTATTTCCTCTAAAGATTTTTGTGCTCCATAACACGCGATACTAAATCTCTTCAACAATCCTTTTTGTTCGAGTCTATTTTTTTGCTGAACCTGAAAAAGAAAGTTTGCCATACACAGTATGCGGTCATCGTCATAATATGGTCGGTCTGCGTATATGAATGCTAGGTAGAAACTAAGCATAGTGTCGATTGTCGCCACTTTGACGCTGTCTTGTCCATCTTGTATAATATTATAACTATGGCACCCCATCGGGGAATATGCCACAGCAATCGCATCCATACCAACCCGAATCTCATAGTGCTCGGATATAACCTCACCGAGTTCTTTTTTCTTATGTATGGTGACATCTTTTATTCCACTTGATTCCAAACGTTCCTTTACTATGATGCATGTCTTATGTGGGTGTGTCGATAGTACATCAAAATCGGGGTCTTTTGAGAATTTGTCACGAATTCGTTTGGGCATGTACTTACTATATAGACTGGATGCGTAACCACCAAAGAAAATAACACCCTGATTGATAAGACTGGATTTGGTAACTTCATAAATTGTTTGGATATGTTCGACATTATTGTCGTCAAATTTTCGGTTAAAGTTCGAATAGTTGCACTTCTCTATTTTGAGTGGATAATGTTTGTTGAGTAAGTTTATACGTTTCTGAACTTTTTCCCACCGACTGACGTCACCGGCTGGTCTGGAAAGTTCGAGATAACCGAGCATTCGTAGGAAATTTGGTGGACAATATAGTATGTTTGCGATACGGATAGCCTCTTTTTTTATTGACCTAAATAGTGTTTTATCTAGTAGGGTTATGTCGGCTACTGGTATAAAGTTAACAAATACTTTGAATGTTCCATAATGGACGCCTGATTTAGCTTCTACTTCGCTAAATCCTTCTTTAATGTATAGGTCTGCGAGTTCTTTTGCGTCATTTAATGCGTCGGGTGAGAAAAAGTCATAGTCGGGTATTTCTATATTAAGATCGTAGAATTGGTCGTGTTTTGGAAGAACATTATTTATAGCGGTTCCTCCGTAACATATTAGTCCTTTTTTTGACAAAAACTGTTCGACGATTTCTATCATTCTCTTCACTTCTGGTGTATTTACGTCCTTTTTTGATTGAATTTCTTCTGCGTTATCCACGGCGGCGCGTAATATAGACAATTCGCATTCATTAAAAGACATGCCCTTTTCGCATACAATTGGTTCCATATACATTTAATTTAGATAAATATTTTTTTACACATGAATACTTAGATTATTCATGTGTATATGGTGGTTAGTTGTTTATTTATTTTAGATGACAATTGGGAAAACGATGTCTGTTCCTGACGATATGTTTATTGTTTTACTTTTGGGGTCAACCTCTTCTCTTTTTTGTTTGACTGGGACGTCCATGAGTATGGGGACGTAACGAAGATGGGATGGTTTTAAAACAAGAGACCGGTTCGAAAATATTTCATTTAAATAATATTGGAGCGACGAGTCGAATTGCTGAAAGCTCATGCCGATGAATTGTGCTCCTCGTTCCATTCCGAACATCATGTTGTTATCGGAACCGTTATGTATGTTGTTTGTTCCTGATGTTTTGTCTGGAATTACCATCATAAGTCGGGTCTTGTTAAAGTGTTCGATTTGGTTGATACCATCACCTGCCAATTGGTCGGGTGTTCCAATATTTTTTATATCGCTTATTGTCATATTACGGAAATTCGAGTGATATGTATCGGGGTCGTTGAACGAACCGGTTGAAGAGTTGGTTATTTTGTATAGTTTGGTTCGTTTAAACTTATTTCCGTAGTTATCGACTAATATGATAACTTTTCCGCGGAGTTCCTTGATGGGTGCGGATGTCACATCAAAATCCGCACCCTCTCCACAGTATCCATATTTTGTGTCAAGGAGTCGTTTGTTGTTTCTGTTTGTGGAACCGAAATATTTCACAAGTATGTCGTGCATTTGGTTCATAGTATCCTCTGATGCGGTTTTTATTCTAAAATGAAGAATAAGTGGGTCACTAACATTATTTGAAAATGCGTTTTGCTTTACGATAGATAATGCTTTGTTTAGTGTGAAGTCGGGATCATTTTTCGACGACTTTGCAAAATGGTTGTCTATGACGGCACCGTCTTCTGTGGTGACCATTCGGTTACTATATGATATAATGGGTTCCATAGCATTTGGTAGATGTGTTGCTGCTGAATAAATGGCGAAATCGAGGCACCTGGCACCATATCGTATAGAATTCTCAAGAGCACATGGTGTTGCATGGTCGCTATCAAATCTTCCTGACGCACAGCAGTTAAATGCGGTCATGATATAAAAGTCGCATAGTGCGAAATCTCCGTATTTCTTTTTAAGTCCGGCGCCTAATTCGTTTGGGTTCTTTATATTTTTATCGTAATCATATGATAACGTTTTGGGTCCGATGGTTCCTGACTCTGTTTCTGCGTTTTTATAGTGGCATTTTTCGTCCAAAAACGAACCGCATATACCGCTGCTACATGAGCTGTTTATATTGCTTACAATACCTTCTTTGCCGACAAAACCCTCGATTGAATGATATGATATACGAGTGGGTTTGACTAAATAAAAAAATATTGTTATGCATGTCAATATTAATATACATATACTTATTGATAGAATGTATAATTCTTCCCTCATATTATATATCAATATAAATTTATAAAAAAATGGAACCAAAACAGATATAATGTGGTTACTGTGTGTGTTAGTTACTGTGTGTTTCTAAAAATGGAAATAATGTTATTGGTAAAAAACGCTAACTCCACTTCGTCTTCATGTATTTCGTGAAACACGTGTATATATTTACATATATACGAAATGACATCGTATTTTATACGTTCATCTATGTCGGGTGTCATTTTTATAAATACAAAAAATGCGTCCAATATATCCATGACAGAATATCCGTCATCGTACATCGAGTTTAATATTTGTATGGAACCGAACATGTCATTTTTTTTCACATGTTGGATATATCTACGAAAGTCGTCAAAATTTATATTTGTGCACAATTTTACGGCGATTTCGTGTGTTATGATACCACCATAGAGTCTGAATTTTTCAATATAATTGAATAGAACTCTAACTGAACCGTTTGATATTTTTATTAGAAATTTCTTTGCTTGTGGTTCAATATTTATTGATTCGCCTTCTATAATTGTGTCGCATATGTGTATGAGTTTGTTATTATCAATTCCTGGAATTTTTATTATGCTTTGTCTGGATTGAATACTTTCTATTATTTTTGGCAGGTTTGTGCATGTGAAAATAAAAAATATTCCATGGCTGTAGTTATCTATATAGCTTCTGAATACCTGTTGGCTCTGTTCGTTTAAACAGTCGATGTCATCTATAGCAACTATCTTCTTCATGGTGTTTGTTGAGCATGGTGTTTGGCAGAATGTTTTGACATCGGTCCTGAAATAATTTATCCCCTGGTCTTTAGAGTTATTTATATACAGGACGTTATTTTCACAAAAACTGTTTGTGTAGTGGTTTCCATAGTAATTTTTGATTATTATGTTCAATATGGCTGTTTTACCGGCACCGGATGGTCCATGTATGATAATATTTAATTTTTTAACATTATATATAAACATCCTTAATAGATTTGCTGTTGAAATGTCCATATAGAAATCGTCCAGTGTAGTTACACAGTATTTTTCTGTTATAGAGTCCAACATTTATATTGTTATGTATAATTACTAAAATAAACATTTAAGTAATTATACATAACAATATAAATGTCTGGAAATAAAAAGACACATTATGATATACTTGGTGTTAATACAGATTCTACACAGCAGGATATAAAGATGTCATATAGAAAACTTTCGTTAAAATATCACCCCGATAAGAATGATGGTAAAGATGAGGTGTTTAAGGAATTAAGTATGGCATATGAAATATTAAGTGATGTGAATAAACGCCGTCAATATGATATGTCAATATCAAACCCGTCTCTCCGCGGAGGAGGAGGAGGAGGATTTCCACCCGGATTCTCACATGGTTTCCCGCCTGGGTTTCCTGGTGGGTTATTTACCAATAATCGGGCGAACCCGAATGGGGGTGGTGACATCTTTGAAAATATATTCTCTATGGGTAATAACGGCGCTCATGGTGTGAGGATATTCAGGAATGGAGTTGAGGTTAATCAACATGGTCGTCCACCACAAGACATTTCGGTGATAATTACAGTAACTATGAAGCATAGCTATGAAGGACATTCTGTCCCGATCGAAATAACCCGAAATATAATTCGTCAGGGAGAAAAAACGGTTGAAAGTGAAACTATATATATCGACATTCCCAGGGGGATTGGAAATAATGAGATAATTTTGGTAAAAGATGTTGGAAACATAATCGATAATATGAAGAGCGATATACGAGTAAAGGTTCTTGTTGAACCCAGTTCATTATTTAAAAGAGAGGGGCTTAACCTGATATATGATAAAGAAATAACGTTGAAAGACGCGTTGTGTGGGTTTTCATTTGACCTCCCATTTATTAATGGAAAGAATTATAGAATAAACAACAACGCTGGTAACATAATCGTTCCTGGGTATCTACGTGAGATACCCGATATGGGGTTTGTGCGCGGAACAAATAAGGGTGTATTGATTATACGCTTCTCTATTTTGTTTCCACAGACTCTATCAGCCGATGTGATTAAAAAGTTTGAAGAGTTATTATAACGATATTTTATATATATATGATTGTATAATGAAATTTAATATAATAGTTGCTATGGATAAAAAACGTGGTATTGGGTTAAATAATCAATTACCATGGTCGTGTAAAGAAGACATTACCTATTTTAAAAATTTAACAAAAGGTGCTGGAAATAATGCCATAATTATGGGTAAAAACACCTATCATAGTATTAATAAAAAATTACCTTATAGAGATAATATTATTTTATCAACTACTTTAACCAAAATTCCAGAAAATATGTTTTTATGTAAAAGTATAGAAGAACTTTTTTATTTATTTCAAAATAAATCTGATACAAATTATCATGATATTTGGATAATCGGTGGAAGTTCAATTTATAAGCAATTTTTAGATATGCCTGAATATATTGATAAAATTTTTATTACATATATAGATAACGATTATAGTTGTGACACTTTTTTTCCAGAATTACCAGATTACTATGAATTAGTAAATAGTTCAGTTAGTAGTGAAAAAAGTACATTATTAACTTTTAATATATATCAAAATATGTTTTTGAATTAAAATACATGAATCAGTTTCTTCAGGACAAATTCATGTGTTTTATTATCTAATATGTTACTGATTTTATCAGTAATATCATCCTGTTCTTTTTTTGGACATCTAAGTATTTATATAGTTAGTTAAAACATTTCTAACCGAATCATGTATATTTTTAATTTCGGGGTATAATTGTGTTAATTTAGAAGTATCTAAATAATTATTTGAACGATCGGCATCTAATATTGTTCGTTGTTCTGCTGGAGTAAAGTTTTTCCATGTAAATTCAGGATCAACAATTTCTTTGTACATTTTTAATATTTCATTATGTGAAATTAGTCCCGGATTAGTTAAATTAATTGTCCCGGTGGTTTTATTTTTCATCATATCTAATACATGCGGTAATAGTTCGGGTAAAACAGTCATACTATTTTTTATACTACAAATTTGATTATAATGTACTATTTTAGTTATAAAATTTCTTGGGTTTTTATTACCGGTTATTGGCATTCGTATTCTTAAATTTAAGGTGTTATTTTCGTATAATTTCATTATTTTGTCGGTAAATCCTTTTACTATTGAGTATGAAGAACCAAAGAAATTAGGACGACTATCTTCTGTAAATCCATTTATTTCTTCTTCAAATGGATGTTCTTCATCAAATTTAAATATACACCCAGTTCCTAGATATGTATAATGAATATGTAAAGTATTACATATGTGTGATAGAACAAATGGGGAATATAAGTTGTCTCTTACATTTTCATATAATTTACCTTCTTGTTCTAAATAGTCAATTGTTGGATAAATTTTATCATCTATTATTCCATGAGTTCTACCTATAAATGATACAATATGTGTTGGATTTATATTATTGATCTCTTCAAGTAAAGTATCATAATTATCTACTCTTGAATTTCCCGAAATATATTCTATGTTATTTTTTTTTATTATTTCTATAAACTGACTGCCTATCCAACCGTTTGAACCATAAATTATTATTTTCATTATATAAACGTTTGAAGATTTAAAATGGCACGGTCAAACGCCACAAAAAATACATTCAATTGTCATGACTTTTCAAGCATTATAATATTATAATGTTTGAAATTTAGTTAAATCGTCACTTCTAATGCGTTCTATATTTTTACTTCGTCGATTGTAAATGGATGACGATGACGGCATTATATAGTGTGTATGAGTTATGCGATTCGCTTTGATGGGATTTCACCCGATACAATATAGAGGGAATTTTCGGTGACGATTAAAAAGTCACTCTCCACACGGTATATCTTTGATATGGGGCTTGTATACTCTTCTTCGCTTTTAACAAGTAGTTTCTCTTGGTTTTCGCGGACACCAATTAGTGCCTTTTTTTCCAACGAAGGAGTCCAATAGTCTAACATAATGGGTTTGTCTTCGACAACTGCTATTTTAATTGCGTGTTCAAGTGCGGTAGTGGTTGGTAGGCGATAGTTGCTCTTATTCTCTGATTCGGTAGTGCTCATTATATTATACTTGTTTATATTCTCTAAATACTTTTAAACGCAAATTTTTATATGCGCAAATATTTATAGAATGGATATAAAAAACATCGAGTTTTATAACAAAACGATGGATACGCCGTTAACCGATGTTTGTTTAAAGGTCGTAGACATCGCAAATTATTATATATTGTATTCATTTGAGTCGTCGTTTAATAATACTTGTATGACACAAAAAGGTGTTGATGTAATACTCAATATATTCTCGATGATACTTCTATACACAAAAAATATTGATATTGCGATTGAATATACAAATAACTCCATATACTACTTTATCGAATATGTAAGTCAAATAACAACTAAAGATTCTGAATTTGTTTGTGCAAATCTTACTATAAAGGATGCGATATTATATGTGTATCGAAAGTCTATATTCGAAATAAATGAGAATCATAAGCGAACCTTTGAATTTGATTCAAACGAGTCGGTATACTTCGATGCGGTGAACATGTTCATTAAGACATACTCGACGATATTAAAGGGTTTTATTGGAAACATTAATTATCTCACCACGGATATTGATGATATAAAGACATATATTTATAAGATTAACTCATGTATGATTACATTTTTTAAGATGGTTGAGGTACGTACGGATGTGTATCATTTAGAGTGCGATGAAATACCACTCAAATATGAAGATGTATTCCATACAACTGCGTATAATGGTATAACATCCATTTATGAAAAAATAAACAATCCAGATGGTCAGGACTTCTCGCAAACGATTCCATTTGATGACAAAAATGGGTACGATTATATGTGTGACCGTTTAAAGAAAATAGTGGTTGAATATAGCGAATAATATCTAATCGCACATTTATATATTTATTGATTTGTCTTCATGGTCACCGCACTACAACCCCACTATTATGCACATAATTATCATCAACGACGACTTAACATATTACTATACGTTTCGTCTCATTCCACGTAACGAGTAATTATCTTTTTTCGTTGTTTCGGTTGTTTCTTTACCTTTACCTTTTCGACATCAATTCGTGTGTTGTCCTGAGCTATGTTATTATATTCCGATTTGAATAGCTCTTTTAGAAATTCATACACAATCACGAGGTGTTCCTTTTCACATTTACCCACAATCAGCACACTTCCTGTCCTGAATACCATGAAAGACAATTCGATTATTTGGTCCATAACCGTAATTGTATATTTACTTTGAACACCTGGGTATGAACACGGGTCATATAACGATGGGATTTCATACTTGTTTACGAGTAAATCATATAGCTTTTCTCTATTTACAATATATCCACATGAGAAGTTGGAATTTATTAACACGGTCTCGACATCTCCTTTAGCGTAATTAATTTCAGGATAATATTCGCGTAGGATATTTCTCATATATTCAACACTTCTGTAAAACATTTCGTCGTCTTGGATACCCGGAACTTCTATCTTCCCCGTGTTGAAAATTTTTATATGGACTTCTTTGAATGAATCTTGCTTGATGTCGAATAACCTCAGTATAACAACGAAACAATTATAGAAAGCACTTTTTTTTTTGGTTCTGAATGACTGAATATCCTTCTTCGATATACCGATTGTTATTTTCCTTACATCTTTATATGACCCGTTCTTCGAGGTAATTGTGTCAATATGGGTGGTAACATCCTGAGTTTTAAATACGTTCTCTTTTTGATACATTACATCGACGAGGTCCTTTTCGACGATGGACGTTGAATTGAATTTCATCTGCTTCTTTATAATCCCATCACGATCATCACAGTAATCAGTCATCTTTATATTCCAGAATACATCGATCAAATTGATATTTGTATTAAAATAGGCAATATTTGTTTTGGTCGATATATAGATGGGTGAACATTTAGGAACATCACATATCATCGAGACTGGCTTAACCGGAATAACTTCTTTCAAATTATCGGGTACAAGGAAATTTTCCCACTCATCCTCTATATTCATTTTATATATCCATATTGGAATGTATTTAAATAGATTTCAATTTTATTTTTTTATTTAACTATATTAACGATGCACTCATCAACTTTTCCTAGAAAGCAAACCATAGAAAGCCTATACACCCCAATCGAACTCGTAAAACAGACATCGAGAGAATTTAAACAAGACTGTGATAATTTTGATCCATCTATATCATCATCCCCGACCAATATGTTTATGAAAAAACTTACAGAACGTTATCATAAACTATATACAAACGCAAATACAACCATAAATACAAACGCATCAAAATCATAGTGGAGTAGACAACAACATGGACGATAAAAACAGTTCACGACTTGTACTTATGAAGTTATCGACCAATTCATCGTCTGGACATTCACAATTATGTATTATGTTCTCGAATAAAAACATGGTTTTGTTATTTACATACTCAGACTTATTTCGTATAATATAACTTATTAACCGTTTTATTATATTTCGCTTATTAGAATTTTTTATTTGGGAAATCATATCAATAATGTACTTTCTAAAAATGACTGGATCTCTCAACACATCACATTCAAATAATCCATCCCATGAAGACGGGTCAATAATATCAATATTGATATTGTGATTATTCATCTGTATATAATTTATCATACTGCGTATATCATTCACAAACATTTTTTGAATACCGCGGATAACATGTTGGCTTGTTTGTATATTCTCGCTATGACAGATTTCACTCAAAAATGAAATAATATCATCCTCTGGTAGCCGATTGAACCTGAGTCGCACAAATTCATTTTGAAGAGTCTCATCAATCTTGCTTATATAATTACATATAAGACAGAATCTCACATCAATCTTCACATCATGTAGTAGATATTTTAACGCCTGTTGGGCTGATTTTGTCATATAATCAACCTCGTCGAGTATCACAAATTTCATGCCCGTTGTGAAAAGCGGTTGGGAATTAACAAATTGTGAGATTTGATTCCTTATTGTGTCAATCCCTCTCTCGTCTGACGCATTTAGATGAATTACGAGTCCTTTACTATATGTACCATACATCTCTTGATATTTTTTTATAATGTTTATGATCGTTGTTGTTTTTCCTGTACCTGGTGGACCATATATGAGCAGATTAGGAAACGCATTCATTTTTAAAACATTCTCCAGTATAATCTTATTCGAATTCTCAAGTACAATTTTTTCAAATACGGTTGGTCTATATTTTTCTACCCATGGGATACTCGACATTGATTACTGCGATATGTGGTAATAAGCATATGTTTTTAAATCGTTTCACACAACCATATCTCTGAACTATGTAATCAAAACAAGTATAATGAAATAAAACAAAATAAAACAAAACAACTTAACTGATAAATATTTAGATATGGTATGTGTGGTTACCTTGAACTTATAATTGGTCCTATGTTTTCTGGAAAGACCTCGCGATTACATGAGATATACCGAAAAGCTCACTATTGTAACACCCAAATATTTGTTTTGAACCATTCCATCGATACGCGATACTCAACTGACTCGGTTGTTAACCACAACAACGAACGGATACCGTGTGTAAATTATAGTAGCATTCGAGATTTTATAACCAACCAGATTGACCCGTATGTAACAGATGATACAAACTTTCGGGACAGCGTTGTATTAATAAATGAGGGACAGTTTTTCTCAGACATTAAGGAGTGTGTCATAGAGTTGGTGGAAAAGTTTGGATGTAAAGTGTATGTTTGTGGATTGGACGGGGACTTTAAACGATCCCCATTTGGTAATTTCCTCGACCTAATACCATACAGCAATAACGTGATGAAGTTGAATTCTCTATGTATGAAGTGCAAAAATGGGACCGAAGCACCATTTACATTCCGTCATTCCAGTAAAAATGAAAAACAGATTATGGTCGGATCGGACGAATCCTATATACCCGTGTGTCGAAAATGCTATATTGCGACCACGACTATAAGAGATCAACCCCAGTGATATATTACATTCAACGGACTCTTAATTGATTAATAAATTAATATAAACGAACCCGTCATATAAAGACATATGGAACCAATCGTTGATAACATCGAAAACAATACAAAGAAAAAGCGAGGTAGAAAACCCAAGAGTGTTGTCGTTACCCAACCAGAAACATCGGTGCCGTGTGACACAAATGAACAGGAACCAGGACAGGTTCCTGTCCCCGATTCGATTGTTGAAAAACCGCCACATAAAAAGAGGGGGCGGAAACCAAAGGGCGGTAAAATCGTTAATGATGAACCAATACAAGTCAAACAGGAGATATCAAAAAAAAATGTTATTCTTCACCTCAAATGTAATATAAAAGACATACACAATACGAACGATATATTTTCCGACCATATTGAAGACAAAACTAACCACACACAATATCATGTTATAAACGGAGACCATAATGGTCTCGCGAATAATCGCGTTGGTGGTTGTGATACCATAGATAAATCAGCGCGGACCGAAAATAATATAATTGATGGTGAATCATCTATCTCGCGTGAAATAAGTTCCAAGCTTAGTGAACTACAAAAACTTTTCCATACAAACGACATTTCCGATAAAAAATCAGCGTGTTTCTGGTGCACATATAATTTTGATAATCCGGCTGTGTATATCCCAAAACATAAAATTCAAAATAGTTACCAAGTGTACGGGTGCTTCTGTAGTCCGGAATGTGCAACATCACATTTATATAGCGAAAATTTGGACACATCTGTAAAGTTTGAAAGATACCAGCTCATAAACTATATTTATAGCAAGGTATATGACTACAAAGTAAATATAAAACCAGCACCCAACCCATATTATTTACTTGATAAATATTTTGGAAACTTGTCAATTGGAGAATACAGAAAACTTCTTCGCAACGACAGATTGTTGATGGTAATTGATAAACCACTCACAAGAGTTCTTCCAGAACTCCATGAAGAAACAAACAGCTTTATGACGACAACACATAATGAGCCATCAAATACAAGCATTTATAAAGTCAAAAAGAAGTCCATTAACCCGACCACCAAGAATTCGATATTAAACGAAAACTTTGGGGTTTCGGTGGCGACATCGAATTTTTAAAATTGATTTTACATTTCGCACATATGTGAATGTTATTATACCAATTTTGTTTATGATAACATCCAAACTCAATATTTCAATTGTTGTCCCATATTGCGATTTATATCATGGAACATTCGAACCAGCTCATTTTAATAGTATCAACGATTGTAATGTAGTTCGTAGCGGATTCATACTGATGAACACAATACCAACCGACGAATTCTATTCACCGACAACTTTAAAAACATGTGAAAGATATGCTCGTATGGTATATAGGTCATATATGAGACGGTTGAACAATAATATCATATTAGATAGTGAAAATCAATTTAATAACAACACTAACATAAACGCTAAAAAATATATCGAAAAATATCATCATTTAGACATCGTTGAAAAGGTTTACATACAACATAACAATCATATCTACGAGAACACACGTATAATGTGCACTCACGCAGAAGATAGCGGTGATTGCGAGTGTATCGCAACATGTATCATAAAAACACATTATATCAGGTTGATTCAGCGCAAGTGGAAACGATTATATAGAGAAATGATGCAACGGCGATTATGTCCACGGAATATACGGAGCAGAGAGATCAACGGTTCGTGGAATCGTTCAGAGGTCAGGGTATTATGGTGATAACACTAAACCATATCATATCATATAGTACTTATTTCGGTCATGTTGGGCTTCCTTGACACAACCATCTATGTTTTTAACATTTTCAATATTACCTTCGTCTTCGTTACATGGCATAGATATAGAATCATCATCTCGAACATTAAAATTACCAAAATCAAAACCGTTTGAACGCGAATTACTCATTTTGTTACTATGGGAACTGCATATTTTTTCCATGTCGCTGAAAAAAGCATCGTGTTTTGAAATGTAGCATCTACCAGACATGAATGGGATACAATTTTGTCGGTATTTATCAATATTTGAATCAAACCCCAACGTGTTTTGTAGGCGCTTATATACACAAAATAACGTATCGTGTCTATCAAGTATTTGGTCATCAAGACGCATATTCATAAGCATATTTCGGTAGTGTGTTTTTTCGTTCATATTTAATAGGTTGTCAGTATCGTTGTCAATTACGGAAATGTTCTCCCTATACTTCGGATCAAGAATTTCGTAAATATGCGTCTTCATTTCACCCGGTGATAGATTATAGCTGTCCAACGATTCTACTTCATGTTGCATTCCTCTCATTTTATTTATGATCTGGTTCCATTTTTCAGACAACTTGCTGAATTGTTCCTTCTTCTCGTCAAATTTAAGAAACCTTGAAATAGCTACGACAAGGGCTATATATGTAGATAACGATACCGTTATTAATCGTTGACTGTCATCGCTTATATTTGCTTCATCGCGTATTGTCTCGAAAAAAGTTATAGCAGTCGAGACGATTATCACACTTATCTGGATTACATTAATTATCAGTGCAAGGTCGTGATATTTAAGTAATGTAACATTCCTTGTCGTCTTGCAGTAATCGAGATGACTTTTAAACTTTTTGAGCTTGAAATGCTTAACCTTTTTCACATTTAATACCTCATTTGGCTCGTTTATATTCCCGTACGAATTGATCGACCTATTATCATAATCACCAGGACCATCACCATCACCACGACCATCACCATCACCATGACCATCACCATCACCACGACCATCACCATCACCATCACCATCACCACCCTCATGACGATAGTCGCGAACTCTATCGTGTAACGTATTCATAGATATAACTATTTCGTTTTCATCGGATGGGTGGTCTGGTGAAGTTGTTCCAATACTATCACTTCTTGGTATGGTGAGTATGGTATTCACACAGTTTTTATCAGTTGAACATTCTATTTCATCATCCATGTGGGTATATAATATATTATACAATTATGTATGATATATTACTTGTAATCGAAACGAATTATATTATATAATTTCGTAAACTCTAAAATAAAAGTATGATGTGATAATAGTGATAAGTGATACCAAGTTCCACAACATAATTGTTTTCTTGTCACGAGTTCTAATTAATAATGACGACAACAACAAAAACATCGTTGAAATCGTCCCAATTAACGCATGAACTGTGAAATCAGTCATATAAGTCTTGCTCCCCCTCGATAGAATATATAGTAAAAACACAAACCCGACCGGAGCCGCATACACAAACCCAACCATTTTTATATAGTTTACCGAATCAGAATTACTATTTGTTAAATGTGAAAATATACCCATAAATAGTCCTCCAATAATAGCGTCTATCGCAACGTTAGTTCCCATATATTATAACTATATTAAATAGTATTTTTTACCATATATCAACAATATTTTTATTGAACATTTTATCCCCAATTTTCAATCCATAACACTCTCTAAAATTATGACTGTTCATAAGCGAACCATCACATCTATATTTTGAATACATGTGCTCATCTGTCTTCATCGCAATTTGCTTATACTCGCGGGTCATCTTACTTCGCCAAGAATGTGCATAAAACCTATAGAATGTTTTAAATGAACGTTTCCTTTCTTCTTCACTCATACCCCGTTTTCTGTAAATAGAATTCAGAACATCCTCACATATAACCAATCCACCAATATCCGCAATATTTTCACCAAGACTAAGACGATGGTCGATGTCTTCATAACCATCAGCAACTACCATTTTCTTATACACTTTTACCAGATCATTTTGTCTAATCTTATAATTTTTCATATCCGTTGGCGACCACCAATTAACATAATCACCATTATAATCATACTTACATCCGTCATCGTCAAGTCCGTGTGTTAGTTCATGACCAACAGTTGTTCCAAGTAACGCAAGGGCATACTCAATCCCCTCAGTATCATCTACAAACGGAGGCTGTAGTATTCCACATGGAAGAACCATCTCGTTGTTATTGGGAATATAATAGGCATTTACATCGTATACATTTCCCATCTCAAAACGATTCCATATAGATGTGTCATATTTGCGCGACGACATTTGAACCATTTGTGTAATTTCCCATGACACAAAAATCAACATATTCGCATACATATCGTTCGGTTTAAATTCAACATCCGGGTCTTCAATAAAACCTCGTTTCGAACCTATATAAAATTTCATAGACTTTAATTTCTTTAACGCGCGCGTCTTCGTTTTTTCCGTAAGCCAATCGTTATTTTCAAGACGTTTCAAAAATTGTGTTCGTACCAAAATGCTCATATCTTCAACCCGTTTGACTATTTCGGGATTGCATAGTTGATTCAAATATTCGTTCGAAATATACGTGTTCATATATTGACATACAGTATCTACAGCTACCGTTTTTTTTGATACCTCATTTTTTATACCATTCAAATATCTTCCAAAAAAATCAAAACGAATCTTCCGCATATCCTTGTTATAATCAGAAAAGGATAATAACATTTTAAACACCCAATATGACCGCATCTTATCAGTTGTCCAATTATTATTTATAAATGAAAAAACCCGCTCAAAGTAGTTGCGTGTGTTTAATATTATATGCGATGGAGCGGACGAATACCCGACAACGCGTGAAAATCTTTCCCAATCGAGACCAATTGTAGCTAATGTATTTGATGTCACCTTAACATAATTCTTTTCAGAATTTTGTTTTTCCCCATCGGTAGGCGTATACTTCGCAAATATCGATTCCACCTCCAATATAGAATCAATATCATATACATGATTCTTTCCAAACACATGAACAAACATGTTTGATATAAATTTCTTATACTCTACAATCTTTTCAGCATGTTTATTCAGTAAATAATAGTCTTTGTCTGGGAGGGATAATCCACTATCATACAAATGATTCTCATAACGAAACCTGTTTCTACTATCCTGTGAAACACACCAACTAAACGGCATGGATATGTCATTTCGAATAAAAAAACCATACAAATTATATACGTCCAACTTATTCTCGGGACATAAAATATAACAAAGCTTAGTATAAGATTCTTTCATATGGTCATTAATAACATTAACCGGTGTTGAAAAATGTGAGTTATATATTCTCCAGCAATTAAGTTTGTTATGTGATTTAGAAAGACTACTACAATCCTTCACTATATTCGCTATCTGACGGTCTATCTTTGTTTGCAATATCGAGTAAATATCTGTTCTAACTCGACTCTTGGGTATTTTTCTGCGATTTAACCAGCCCCGATTGAAATGGATAAATGCCGAATCGTTCACGTTAACATATTTCTTCCGGCGAGTAACGTTTTTGCGAGTACCCATCGTCTTATTCTTAGTCTTATTCTTAGTATTGGACTTAATCGCATTATTACCATATTTCCCCCCTGTATATATTATATTACCGACATGACCGTCCATATAATATGTACTCATATTTAAATTATAAAAATAAGTAATTCGAATCCAACCCGAATTTGATATTACACCGACCCACGACCTACTTTACAAACCATCTGTTATAATTCTTTATCTTCTTTATCTTTTCAGGAATTCCCGATACAAAATTAAAATGGACAATATAAGGATTCGCAGGTTTCTCGTTATAGAAATACTTCCCATTTGGAAATAAATGTAACGGCAATCTTACAAATTTCAACTTATCTCTGTTCTTGTTGAGATAATCCTGGTCATTGTCATAATCTAAACTATATCTGTCTGGATGGAAAAATTTTCTCGTCAACTCACTACTCTTAATCATCATAAACCCAGAACATAAACTTTTTTTGTCAATATAATACTCTATCTGTGAAACCAAATCAACGCCATCATCCCGCAACATTTCGTTATAAACATACGGTAAAAAATCACCGCTATCAAATACAATATCACCGTCAAACAAAAACACATACTTGTATCTATCAAGAACAGAACTAATCACCTTTAGCTTTGAAAGCGTTATATTTGTCCAATTTGGATCTTTAAATTTAGAACCCATCGAAAGGTTCGAACTCAAACTGGTCGTGTTATAACCCAAATCAACAAACTCCTGATAGCAACCATCGTCTAATGTAAACACTTCTATGTTCAACTTCATATTCAATCTCTTAAGCGAAGCAAGCGCATTCTTCGTTATTTCTTTATATCCACTATTAGTGATTGTTATCATACATACATCGTCATATATGGATTTATACTTGGAAATACGCGAGTAATCAAATGGGTACCATTCTTTTCCCTGATATTTCATCCCATAGTGATTCGACCGCCGATGTATGTGTTTAAACGCATCTTCCGTATAGTTAGAAACAAAAAGAGGACTGAAATCAAACGTCTGTGTTTTCATCTCCATAAACTTTCCCTCCAGAAATTCCGGGGTTATCTCACTATAGTCGTCCGTGAAAATTACCGGTAAACCAGCATATTTGAATTTTATTCTGTCGTTGTTCTCAATCACCGGTATCCCTTTGAAATATATGGCCTCCCATGCTCTGTGTGTATCTACTCCGTTTCCCTCCGGACTTATTACAAATTTACTTTTTACGACGTCTGTCAAAAAAACATGTGGAGACAATAACACATTTTTTATTCCGTTGGATCCCAGTGTATTCTCTATAGCGCATCTATTTACCAACATCTTGCCGCGACGTTTTTTATCATTTGACACTTTGAATGAACAGTTATATAATTTGGTATTGACAACAGATTGTCCATCTTCGTTATCCACATGTATTTGTTCGAAACACGAATTTATTATTTCTGGAGTAATCGAAACACTCACACCAATTGGTTCATTTATAATTGGGTCCCCATATATAGGCCATTTATAAATAGCCATATCAACCTTACCACTACCACTGCAGTTAAAAAATATATCGGATATAGGAATCTTAAAAGACACCCACTCGTCAAACGTCATTTTATACTTGTCGTTTCGCACGATATTAATAAGGGGATTATTGGTATTCATATTACCAACGCATGATAAATCACTCATAAATAGCATATACCCAACCCTTTAATTCGTTTAACGAATATTTATTATATAATATAATAAACATATGGATGATGTTACATTTTGTACCCTTACAAATAATGGCTATGTTGATTATACATTAAATTGTTTGGAATCACTAAAACGGATTGGTCTCAATAACAAACTTGAAGTGTACTGTTCGGATAAACAAAGTTTCAATAAAATCAAACCTCATCACGAAGGCACCCATTATTTTGAACAGTCTATTATAGATACGGACGATAAACAGATGATAGTGTTCGGAAAAGATGGATTTGGAGAAACCATGAAATTAAAACTAATGGTTATCCACCACTGCTTGAAGAAATCCAAGTATGTCCTTTTTACAGATGGCGATATTTTTTATCATAAGGCGGGATTTATCGAATATTTATTGGAAAATATAGGTGACCATAATATTCTCATTCAAAACGATAAAATAGAGGGTCATGTCTCTATGGGTGATAAAAAACCTGTGTGCTGTGCGGGATTTATGTTTATAAAACAGACCGAAGAAACACTCAAAATGTATGATGTTGAAACTACTGACCCGTTGTTTATGGGACTACTCACCACGAGCAAACGCGGCGATAATTTTGACGACCAGATATATTTGAGAAGGCTCCGCAACGAACACAACGACCGCATAAAGATGCATATTATCCCATCATACCTCTTCCCGACATATTATGTTGTAACACGTAGACTGATTCCAAAAAATTGGGATGAAAAATATTTACTCCATTATAACTACCTGACCGGTGACGACAAGAGAAAAACAATGGCACGTGATAAATGTTGGTTGATATAATGCGGACTATATTGGGTTGATTGGATAATGTTCTGTTAAAATGTTCTAGCGTTCTAGCATAATTTACCAAAAAACATCAGATGGATCACCGTAGTAGCTCCTACTCGACGCGTGGGTTGGTCCATCTGATGTTTTTTGGTAAATTATGCTAGAACGCTAGAACATTTTGGTAAATATATTAAATTTAATATAACGCATTATATGCGTTATATTAGACTCGTTTTTCACGCGTATTAATATACAAACTTGTTATGATATATATAATTGTAACAACATGCATTCATAATAAAAGAGGGGGGGTTGTCAAGTATGATGAACGACGAGACCGATATATGAAATGTATTCGTATTCTTCTTGAACATATAGAAAAATACCCCACCGAAGAAGTAAAACCGATCGTTGTGGAAAATAACGGAGACAGTGATACATATTTGAACGAACTAAGTTGTGATGTGGTGTATACAAATAATAACGATATAGATACTAAAGGAAAGGGCGTTAATGAACTGATGGATATTCACGAGGTCATTAATCAGTATAATATTCACGACGACGATATTATAATAAAGCTAACAGGTAGATACAGAATAAGGAGTAATACATTCATCGACACGGTAATTGAAAATGCGAACAATTTTGACGCATTTATTAAGTTTTATAATGTATGTTCACGTAAGTTTGTAAAAGATGATTGCGTGTTGGGATTATATGCGATGCGGTGTAAATATTTAAAGAACTTCAAATACAGCACTAATGTGAAACGGAACAAATCTCCCGAGGTGGAATTTGCCACATACACAACGTCGTCTGACGCACGAATAATGGAATTTACAGACCTACAACTCGAGTGTTGTTTTGCAGATAAAAACAGAATAATGAAGGTATAATACACCTAGTCCGAACTCAATTGGGGCTCTTGCTACCGTCTGGGCGGATGAGAACAAATGGAAAACTCACCTTCTTCACACAACATCCATGGTGTTTAAATGTGCGCTTCAAGTAATTTTCGGCAGTTATACGTCCACCACTCGCTCGCGCACTCTTCATCTCGTCAAGACGCCCCATATAAATATGGGAATCGTCATAATTTGACACCATGAACCGGTCGTTGTATCCCTCGTAGTGTCGATGGTCACTTATTGCAAACTCTTTCGCACCCAACGGAAATATTTTCTGGACCGGGAGGTTCTGTATGAATTCGGCATCTGGTCGTATCACCATAACATACTTGAAGGTGTCGCCCGAGTCCTTCATCATCTGGTAAACACGTTTTTCCGACCCCAGCGCACACACGTGATTTTTTAAAAGCACCTTATCCCACTCGCGTTTCTTTTCTGTCTCGTAATAATAATCACTCATGGTTATCCCAGACATGAAATCGTCCTGCGACTCGATGGAATACACATCGGGGTTTAAAAGTTTATATTCTTCATAATCAATCTTTTCGCGTGCATTATATCTCCATACACGCTGACAATTATCGCCCGTTTTCCATGTATGCATAAATCGTTTATATGTGTAACCATTTTCGTCAAGCACCTTATAAATATGCTCTTCATGACTCGTATACACATGTTTAACACTTCTGGGCAACCCAAAATAACAGATAGCTATATCATATGAACTCATATAGTATTGCATACCATAATATATGAGCACATTTATCTCAACAACACATTCAATCAATTATTGTAACCATAAATAAATAGAAAAGTATACATTATATCCAATAAAAACCCACATATAGAAAAATATAATAATAGATATTCTACACCCGATTTATGCTCAACTTTGTAAAAATATGCTATTAGTATAGCGAAAAACGGTATTGCCAAAATATCTCCATAATGGCTTGAATCTTTCATAATATCGATATCGATATAGTATTTCATATACATTACAATCTATATTTTATAATTCCTTATGCGCAGATGCAAACATACCATTTTCGGTGCCCTGTGTGCTCAACGCTGGCTCACCCCAGTATATCTTAAATCGACATTCTCTAAACAATTTGTTCATCCACAAGTCTGACGGATTAACGATCCGTCCCTTATTACCAGAACGGATTTTGGCGACATAGGACAAAATACTCTCAGCACACTTTCGACTAATGACATAATTATCACTACATCGGGATGCACCAGCGCATATCGGCCACCCATTTATTGCTCTGTCATTCATACCATTTCCACTCAACGGCTTCAGGAATACATTACCACCAACTTCATCTACAATCTTTTTAGGAACCTTCATATTCCCTTTATATCCATCTCCAAAAAACAATATATCCCAATCTGCAGGAAGCTGTTCAACATAATCAGCAACCTTCTCTTTGAAATTATCCAGAGCTATGACATCGTCCTCCATTATATGACCATACGCCAGATCTTGATCACATGTCTCCCTATACGCTTCGAGATGTTTACATATAAGTGACGCATTTGATTTCCATAGTGTTCGTCCTGACCACACAGCTTTAAAATCAAATATTTCATCATCAAAATCAGTCATGTCCTCCTTATCAAACTTTGTTATAAACATAGCATCAAGCTGGTGTTTTGTAATTTCATCTTCCATATGTATTCTTCTTTCGACCAAAGGAGTATAGTGCAATACAAATGTTTTCATAAGAAAATGATTGATTTTATATGTTATTGGATTATTTATTTAAAAACATAATAACGTATTTATAGTATAGTTATGTGTATTCCATCTATTCATTGCTGGTACAACGGTGTTGGAAATCAACTATTGGCTATGCTAAACATCATATACTATACATTTTACTTCAAAAATTTCAAAGCACTTAAACTACCTGGAAATCAGTTCTTCACTATAATTAATGAAAAAAATACCCGCGAAGACCGCGACAACACAACATGCGAATGTGATGAAAAAACCGATATTACTCGACGGATTAATCCATGTTCTGACTGGTTTTGTTTGGGAATAAAAGAACTAAAGCGAATTTTTACAGAAAATGTTCGTTATAAATTTGCAAATGACATAACAACTATACAGTATGATATAGGAATTCATATACGGAGTGGAGACATATTTGGTGGGAACGTCCATTGGGAGTATGTTCAGCCACCACTTGATTACTATATTGAAATTATAAAAAGGAATCCAACTAAGTCCGTCGTTATAGTCTACGACATAAACACTCGAAAACCACACTGGAAAAACCCAGTCCTAGATAAATTGTTCGAATATATAAAGAACAATAATTTAACAAACATCACAGTACAGTCTAAAAGTGTTCGGGAAGACATGGCTGCGCTTTGTTCGTCAAAAACAATAATATGCGCGATGGGAACGTTCTCATTTATGTGCTATATAATATCACCAATAACACAACAGATATATATTCCTCATTACATGGTCAAAAAGTATCGAGGTAAAAACTGGTTTAGTTTGAACAACGAAGATTTAGATATAGTAAAAATTGTCGATATATCCAGTTACATCAAGGTTGGATCATGGAAAAACAAACCCGAACAACAAGAAATGATGATAAATTATAAAATGAACAAAAACGAGTTAGACAAATTGACAATTGATGTATAACTACATACATCGATGCTTATAGTAGGAACATTAGTATACACAATAACGTTATCAGCTTTATGTACATTTATCGGTCTATCTGGAACTTGTCAAAACGACACACCATTAGATGGAACAGATGAATCAATACCGAATACGACGACAACTAACACTAACGAAACACGACAAAACTGTTATACGACGGGTTGGGTTCAGAAATAATTACACATAATACTATGCGATTAAAATTACACTATTTTTTATAAAACAATAGTAAAATATGTTTTGTGTTCTTGGAGATTGTAGTAAGGCGGCGTGTCATAACTGTTTCCCAGTAAAGTTTTGTAAATATGAACACAATATATGCAAACTATCTGGAACCTGTTGCGATATAGACTCGCAAAAAAATGATGTCATGGTAACCGGTTGTGCCGGATTTATAGGTTATCACGTATGTATCGATCTATTAGATGATGGATTTAACGTAACCGGAATTGATAACATAAACGACTATTACGATACACAGATAAAGGAAAAAAATATCAAATGTCTATTGAAATACAAAAATTTCACATTCCTAAAAGAAGATATAGTCAATACAACAGCAATCGCGCGCATCAAACCAAAAACAATTATTCATCTCGCATCAATGGCAGGCGTTCGATATAGTATAGAGCAACCACAGACCTATATAGACAATAACATCTCGGGATTTGTTAACATCCTCGAACAAGCAAAAACATATGATTTAAAACGACTGGTATATGCAAGCAGCAGCAGCGTATATGGACTCAACGATAAAGTCCCGTTTTCTGAGGAAGATCCTATCGAAAAATGTAATAGCCCATACGCATGTAGTAAATACGCAATGGAAATATTCGCACGTTCATATGCACAGTTATATAATATGAAGTTAGTGGGTCTCCGGTTCTTTACCGTTTATGGACCACACGGGAGACCCGATATGGCACCCTATAAATTTTTAAAGGCTATTAAAAATGGAGACCCTATTGAAAAATATGGCGACGGGACATCATCTCGCGATTACACATATATAGACGATATTGTCAACGGTATAACAAGCGCCACTTTCAGCGAAAATATTGTTAGTCCCATTTACAATCTGGGAAATAGCACACCAGTATCACTAAACGCGTTTATAGAGACATGTGAGATCGTATGTGGTCGTCTAGCAAATATAAACCGAAAACCGATGCCTATTGGAGACGTCCCGCATACATATGCAAATATAACGAAAGCAATAAACGAACTATCGTACACACCAAAAACATCGTTACTTGACGGTCTTACAAAAATGCATCAATGGATGGTCGATGAAGATATATAATCTAATAAATATACTGTAATTGGAATATTTAAAATGCAAAATTGATATAAAAATGTTGTTTAAATCAATTATAACACTACAACGATTTGTAAAATGAATAACAATGCTGAAGAACGAAACCAAATGTGTATATATTTGGCTCGTATTGCTAAGGAAAGAGATATTAAAAACGAAGAAAAACGGGAACGGGGTGAGAAAACTCAACAAAAATTAGATATATTTACTATGCCGAACCATATTAAAAGCATGTTTGGAGAGTTTCTTAAAACACCGAAATACACAGAACTAGCGACTTTGAGAGGGCATACTCAAAGTGTATGTTGTCTCACTTTTCACGAGAACAAATTGTATTCTGGGAGCTATGATCGTACTATCCGCATTTGGAACACAGAAACTTACGAACAAATAGCGACTTTGAAAGGGCATTCATTTCCGGTAATTTGTCTTGCTATACACGAAAACAAATTGTATTCTGGGAGTGGGGATAATACTATCCGCATTTGGAACACAGATACTTACGAGAGGGTAAGATGTCTTGTTCTTTACGAGAGGGTAAGATGTCTTACTCTTCACGAGAACAAATTGTATTCTGGGACTGGGGATAATACTATCCGCATTTGGAACACAGATACTTACGAGGAAATAGCGACTTTGGAATGGCATGCTAATGCTGTATATTGTCTCGCTATTCACAAGAACAAATTGTATTCTGGGAGCTATGATCGTACTATCCGCATTTGGAACACAGAAACTTACGAAGAAATAGCGACTTTGGAAGGGCATACTGAAGCTGTATGTTGTCTCACTATTCACGAGAACAAATTGTATTCTGGGGGTATTGATAAAAATATCCGCGTTTGGAACACAGAAACTCACGAACTCATCGCAACTTTGGAAGGTTTTATATCTATCCGCAACCAAGAGAATTGCCTCACTCTTCACGAGAACAAATTGTTTTATGTGAGCTATGATAATACTATCCGCGTTTGGAACACAGAAACTCACGAAGAAATAGCGACTTTGGAAGGGCATACTGAAGCTGTATATTGTCTCACTCTTCACGAGAACAAATTATATTCTGGAAGTAATGATAAGACTATCCGTGTTTGGAAGATTTAAAGCAAGCACGTATGTATTTTACATGCCGACTTTATCTTCTCTACCCCCACGCTGTCGTTTCAAACGGGTTATTCTAAATATTTGATTGGATTTCCCATTTTTTTTATTTTTTCGCGTTACCATTATTATAATATTATAATATCATATAAAAATAATTATATGATATATACATCAGGTCATGGATGATGTCCCATTAAAAACACACGACGCTGTAAGAATGGCAATAAACAAATCTCCATACACAGTTCATTCGTTTGCACAGCAAATGGGTATAAAACTCGCTATACTCGAATCATATATAGATGGACGTGCCATTCCCGAAAACAAAACAATCAAACGAATGAATCGATTTCTAAACCCAATCAAAATAAAGCAACATAACGATAAATAACACGTACCCTGTTACCCTGTAAACTATAGTATATTATGAAATTATCCTCCTACGCGTACCGGTGACTATTGTTACCTTGTTTCCCACCCTCCGGAAACATCTGGTTTATCTTCTTGCGGTTTCCCGTATTATCAATAATATATGGTTTAACTTCATTTTTCCAAGTGACATACGACCATGTTGGCTGATCCCTGTGTGTTATATCTACGGTAGTATAAATATTCCAAAAATCGGTGAATACCTTCTGGATAAATTCGTCGTTCGGGTTATACCCAAACGCCGTATTTTCATAACACATCGTTTTCTGTTCGGGCACACCCATCTCCTTCATCCACGCAACCGTCTTATCAGCATTTTTCTGTGTATCTTTTTTAAACCGCACTATGTTATTGCATTCATCGTATGGCGATGATGTATGGACCCGCTGACCGATCGGGTGAGGATGGTTCAATATGCGATTACTTAATTCAATCCAATCCGTATTTGGGTCCGGGGACCGAGTTGCATCACAAAAGTATATTATGTCGTATTCTTTCTTGAGAACTTCTTTGATATATTTCCACCCAAGGAATTTGAAATATCGGGACCGAATAATGTCATTTCGGTGGGATTTAAGAAATTCCATATCAACATTTACAACGTCCCATGACGTATCAAAGTCACCCTGTGTGAGATTTGAGAATAATAAATAATCATAATCGGGATTCCGTTCAAATATTTTTGGTTTATCCGCGACCTTATTGTTTGGCCAAACGACAACACTTGTAAAACAGATACGCATCTTATTTAAATGGGTGTAGTTCCTTTAAGTATTAAGTATTAAATAATTTATTCGTTTTGTGCGGATTTAAATCTTCAAATGTGTAATATATTATCAATATGGATAATTCAGTCCCATTCATAAGCGTTGACTACTGGATAACCAAGTCACATGTAATCATAACTCAAACTTACAAAAACCGACAACATAACTATCCATACACAGAGGAATTTAGAAATGCTTGTGAAAACAACTCCAAAATAATTGTATTTTTGAAAACCGACCTCATCGAAACCTACATAGATACCCTCATAAACCTCAACACACCATTCATATTGATTATGGCATCCAACGATGACCATTGCACGCCATATTTATACCATCCATGTAGAAGTCCGGTGCTTAAAGAAAAATCAAACCGCCTGCTCGAGAGTCCAAACCTTCTCATGTTGTACGCAAAAAACCCATGCGTCGAGCATCCAAAAATATTTCCCATACCGATCGGTCCTAAATGGCAATTCAGAACAACACAATTTTTCGGGGAACCAAAGGCGACTCATATGAAGATATACAATCGGCTTTGTTTAGAACCACGAAAACGAATGTTGGACACCAAGTCCAAACCTAATCTTGTTTACTTAAATTTTTCGACAAACACCACAAACGCACCACTTTATAGCTCTCATCGAAATATCCGTAAGACTGTCCTGGATTCATGTAAAAAACGATTTGATTACGTTGATAATGTCCCATTTGAAATATACATGGAGAAACTTTCGACATATAAGTTCAGCGTGAGCCCACCTGGTCGAGGTATAGACGCCCATAGGACATGGGAATCAATTATGGTGGGAACGATCCCAATAATATCTAAAAGTCCCATGAACACAGTTTTTGAGAGTCTCCCGGTGATTATTATTGGGGATAACGATTGGGATTCGGTCACGACCGAGTTCCTGGAATCGGAATACATACGTATTTTAGAAAAAGAATATGACTTCGATATATGTTATACACAATTTTGGGATAACATACTCAGGTATTGACCATGCCAATGCAACGGGTCGGAATAATACTGTTGTGTGTATACTACTCAATACTGGTTTTAGCTACTGTTATAAAAAATACGTTCAAAATACGTTTTGTTTGCGACATATTTGGGTTCCCCGGAAACATAGAACTCATACGCATCATAACAATTAAGATCGATATTATCCTCTTTAGACGCATTATAGCTCATTATGGATTTCACTACTTCATCCTTCTTCTTCCATAGCAAACATGATATACCCGAGATCGTTTTCGTATTTTTCATCTTATATGGTAGAATACCATGTTTCAATAACATGTCAACCGTTATTCGCTCGATAGTCAAACTCGATTGTTTATCATCGTGGTATATATCCATGAGTTCACTCACGTCAAGGTCGTCTGACTCTTCCACAATATTGGTATTACAAAATCCAACAAAGTCGGCGATATGTTTCATAAATTCACACGATACATGTGTGTATACATCCCGATCCTTGTCATACGGAAGGACATTAATAAGCGCGTCCCTGAGAGACCCAACCGAAAGAACATTCGGTATATTTTCGGTGTGTATGTACCACCGCCACATAAAAGTCATGATCTTACTGGTAATTGTATTTTCCACAGATGCCATCGAGATATGTGACCCAACAAATTTATTAACAATGTCAATCGCACTATTCGTTGCGAGATATACCACATACTTCTTTGTGTCTCGATTTAAACGCTTTGATAAATACGCATCCTCTGTCTTATATCGACGACTATAATAACAACATACACTAACAAAGTCAGGACAGTTTTTCTTGAAAAAATCACAAAATGACGAGTTATTATCCATCCCCGTATTCATCTTCACGAGGCGGCATTTTGCAAGATCATGGTTGTGATATTTAATCTTGAAGTTATCCGCAATATTAACACCAATTGTATCATTTACAAACCGCTCAACGAACAACATAGACCCCTTACATTTAGGATGTATAAAATGAACATATGTTTGATGCTGTTTTAATATGAGGTTTCCAACGATAATCATAAAATATTTAAGCATCGATTCATCTACAAAGAGAAGTGGACATAGACTGGAAGTTACAAATTCAATTGTTTCCCCCTCAGGTATGGTATTCATGATAGTTCGATTTCTCTTTATCTCCCGTATCGTTTCGCTCTGTGTTTTGTATTTAATTCTTTGAAGCGACTTATTTTCACTCAAACAAGTGAACAGATTATATTGTATATCGTCTTCGTTTATGATAGTATAATGAAGACCATCATAGTAAAAAAAACGAGACATACTTGAAACATAAAAATACGGATTCGTCTTTAGAAATTCTTCCTTGAATTCTGTCTTATCGCGCTTACGCTGCGCAATCTTTTCTTCTTTTTCTAGCAACATCTTGTTATAATTTTCAATCGTTGTGGGAAGACACGTGATAATTGATTCCAGCTTTTCCATAACACACGAGTTTTCTTGATACTCTACCGCTATTCTCGAGATTATTTCCAAATACGTCGCAACTTTTTTGTCCATACATATAATTACCTAGTAGTTCTAATACATATTTTATATACAAATTCAATATTTAAGAATATTGAATATTGAATTTACATCCATACATGCCATTTATAGTAGTAGGCGTGTCAACGTAAAAAAAGTTATATCTATTATATCTATATATATATAATATGTTCGATTTGGATATTAACAATTACAATAGGAACGAGCTTGAAGACCTTCTTGACTTATCGAATAAAAAATATACCAAAGAAGACCTTGAAAATTCTACAACTCATCTTCAGCAACAGGTGAAATTAAACAACACAGTTGATACATCAACCAGGGAAAAAACATCTTTGTTCCTCGTAACCATAAAAGACCAGCTCACAGGATTCATAGAGTCAAGAGATTATGACCGCTTCGTACCAGATGAAACAATCGAAAATCAAAACCATTTCGTAATGACAAAGCCACAACGGGACATAAATCCTGTAAAATGTAATATTATAACCAGAGTGGTGAATATAGATTCTTTATTTAGAGCAAACATAGAATCAAGCTCCCCATCGAAATTTTCAATAAATCTAACAAACCCAATAAACAAGACAGTTGGTATGGAGCTCTCCATGTTCGAACCACCCAGCACAATATTCAATATATCAGAGAAACTGGGAAATAATTACTTCCACATCGAGGAAACCAACGGTTCTTTAACAAAAATATCAATCCCAGATGGTTCATATTCATCAACCAGCGATATTACCGTACATTTGGAGAATGACTCAAATATCACATCAGCAACAATAGTGAATAACAAATTAAAAATTGTATTTGCGGGGACTACATTCACAAAAGCAAAATTCGACTTGGACATAACCGGTTGTTCTTCCACAGGAACATTCGCACAGCGTCTCGGATATATAATGGGGTTTAGAAAACCAACCGTTGATTTAGACGTGTCTTATACGATTACATCGACTGGTAGCCCATGCTTAAAAGTTTCAAATTATTTTTTCCTCTCGATAAACGACTTTCAACAAAACGTGTCGTCCAATTTCGTATCTTCATTTGATGACCAAAAAATACCAACCAATACTCTTGCCCGTGTATCGATAGACGACCTATCGCGAATTGTAATATTCAACGGTGGAGAGAACAACGCCAGTCCAGAGAGAAAATATTTTGGACCATGTGACATAGGACGCGTTGATATTGAACTGGTTGACAAATTCGGAAGAACAATCGACACCGATAACACAGACTTTTCGTTTGCGATCACATTCAAATGTGCTTACGATTAGATAATATTTATCACATTAAAAATATATCGTTTTAAATACTTGACCAATAAGTATTTAAAGACTGAACGCGTTTAAATATTAAAATGACAACGATCCCTACTACCTACGAGGGAAATGTACTTACAATCAAGACTGTCCAAATTGCACCATTCAGAACTCTCATGACCGCTTTAAAAGACATATTACTTGAAACAAATATTTCATTCCAAAAGGACGGAATCCGTATTATCAATATGGATAAGTCCCACACCATATTGGCTCACCTATTTCTTAGAGCAGAGAACTTTGAACTTTATGAGTGTAAAATGGATAAAATCATCGTCGGGGTCAACATGTTTCACTTATTCAAGCTTATTAATTCAATTGATAACGATGATACGCTAACCATATATATTGAGAATGCTGATTATCTCGACGGGATAACATCTCATCTTGGACTCAAATTCGAAAACGGTGATATCAAACAGTGCAAGACACAAAAACTCCGTCTTATTGAACCTGAACCCGAGGAGTTGGAAGTACCCGATGTCACATTCTCATCAATCATCAACATACCATCGTCGGACTTCCAGAAGATCATTCGAGACATGAGTGTTATTTCAGATAAGCTCGAGATTAAATCCGTGGGCAACGAGCTCATTTTCAAGTGTAATGGACAATTTGCATCAGCCGAGATCCACCGGTCCGAGTCTGACTCACCCGACGGAATGAAATTCAAGCTAAAACAGGATTCATCAAAAATCATACAAGGAGAGTTCTCACTAAAAAATCTCGGTTATTTTATCAAATGTACCAATTTATGTAGCCAAATAGAAGTGTATCTTGAGAATGATCTCCCGCTTGTTGTCAAGTACAACGTATCATCACTTGGGGAGATAAAACTCTGTCTCTCCTCGCTCCCCTCTACGTAGAGTTCGATTCTCCACAACAAAATATATATTAATAAATAAACAATTAAATTTACAATTGCTCATGACCACATACAGTACAAAGATAGAATGTATCCCCATATATGCCTCCATCACAAACTTGATTGAACTGGTGTCCTTTGCAACTGTTGGCACATAAATGGACCAGTTCATTTTCGATATTTTTCAAATCATGTTCAATACACCGCAGAAATTCATCTGCTGTGCGTTTTTCTTTCGCCAGCGCTTGTTTCTTTTCTATAAGACTCAGCATAGCCGCCTCCATTTGTAATATATGATTAGATATATTACAAAGTGTAATATCAATTTTAACTACGTATAGCAGTCCGATAGGATTCAAAACCCCGCGTTGATTATTTGATACATCGTGAAACTATGTAACACCTCAAATAGCTCATATTTCCTCATACTAGTAACTAGGTATTTATGAGGGCGATTAAATTTGAACCATATAGAACGAATGCATTTATTATTCCTGACATCACTCGTGGTATAATTCATTTGAATAATGTTTTTAGGTAGATCGCATAGGTCAGGCTTAGGATAAAACTTCATGTAAATTCGAATAAGTAACCATTTTGGAATTTTACCAGAATGAAAATCAGCCATAAACATAATTGGCATCTCATCAAATATTTTATTTCGTTTTATAAAGCGACTGATTACCGTAGCGGCTCTATTTCGTTCCTTGTTAACGAGCTCGCGGGACGCTCTATTCACAGGATACATAGTATAGTCATAATCATATATTTTTCTCCATAGATCATCTGTAAGCAATTGCTGGAGTGTCATCGTATTTATGCAAACCATATAATATCTAAATACGATTCAATTTTAACATATTTTGAGATAAAAAACATGTAAATTTACTTGGTCTTATCCTTCAAATCAAACAACGATGTTTTACCGTATTTTCGTTTCACATGGTCGCCCCAGTAGGCAACTCCATAACCAAGTAAATACCCTGCGATAATTTGAGGTATATTATGACACCCCTTCATATACCTTGCCGTCGCCATGAGGATAATAGGTGTATTATAATATAATTTTGCTTTCGTGCTATAGTCTTTATTCTTGAAATACAAATAATTCATAAAATAACTGGTTATTGCCATGTGACCCGATGGAAATCCACCTCGGTCTCCTGCAAACCCACCAGAGTTCAATAGAGTGCAGTTCATCGCCGAATCGGGGCGCTTAAATATGGTTGGATTCAACGACGCCGTCATGCGTTTCACATTCTTCTCAACCGTCATCGTCATGAAATAACTTATAATGACTTCGAAATCTCCATCAAATCCGGCGTATATTCCATAGTATATACATACAAGAACAAATGATGATAAAACATCCCATATAGAATTTATTTGAATCATTACAATATATAATATTGCAGATATTATATATTTCATCTTGTTATCAAATACACGCAATTTTGATAGCCAACTTAACCGCCATCTAATATTCTGCGATATGCTTTTTAAACAAACACCCATTCAGATTTAACCCGTTGAGATGTGACGGGTCTATCAACGCTGGGTTCTGCTTCGAACAATTGTTAGCCCAAATCTTAATTATACAGAAATTCTTCTTGGGTGAGATAGTTATCCCATTAACAGTATTGACGAATCCAACATCGTTGCTAATTGTCTGTCCAATTGTTGTGTAAAATAACTTGTTCCAAATATCATGAACGACCTTGTTACTGACCTTGAATGAAAAGCTTCCCCCCGCTATGTTACCCGGATCTTCCCATGTTGGTTTAATATCATTCTTCATCAAGAATAGCATACAATTTTTAACCAACTTCTCCGGAAGAGTCTCACATAGGGCTATGCCCTCTTCAACTGAGGTGAATGTCAGTACCACGTGGTAACTATCAATACCCCAATTTGTGTCGTGTGGTAAATGAGCCCACAGAGTCCATTTATCAGACAATTTATGAAATTCGTTCGAAGAAGACTCCAACATGGTTTCCACGGATTCCATTTGAATAAACTTATCAATTTTGTCTTATATGGTTTTAATACATATATAATTCTATTTTGACAAATAGGTTCATAATGTGTAAAAAAAATGTTATATTATTTGTATAATGTTAAAAATATTGGTGACCGGGGGTTGTGGATTTATTGGTTCTAACTTTATCAATAAGCTATTCTGGAAAAAAAAATACATGTTTGTAAACGTAGACTCGATGAACTATTGCGCAAATGAGTCAAATATAGACGAACTAATACGAATGTCTCCCGATTATGCATTCTATGAGGAAAACATAAACAATCAAGAAAAAATGGTATCAATACTCATCAACAACGAAATTGACGTGGTTGTTCATTTCGCCGCCCAATCTCATGTTCAGAATTCATTTGAAGACTCACTTCTCTTTACAAACGACAACGTGGTTGGAACCCATAATCTAATAGAAGCATCAAGAAAATACGGAAAATTGAAAAAATTCATACATATTTCCACCGACGAAGTTTACGGCGAATCGTTGCTTGGTTGTAAAGAAAACAAAAAAGATGAGGGGTCAAATCTATCGCCAACAAATCCATATGCCGCGACTAAAGCAGCAGCCGAGATGATAGTAAGTTCATATCACAAATCATTTAATGTCCCGGTAGTTATCACTCGTGGAAACAACGTATATGGATATAATCAATACCCAGAGAAGATCATACCGAGGTTCATAAATCTTCTTTTAGATAATAAAAATGTTACCATACAGGGGGATGGAACAGCTGTCCGCGGATTCTTGCACGCATATGATACTGTAATGGCGATTGAACACGTCATCGACTTTGGTAATGTGGGTGAAATATACAATATCGGCTGCGATGATAAAGACGAATATGCTGTTAAACAAATCGCAGATATGCTTATAAAATTGATTAAAGGGGATGGCGTTGATACAAGCAAATATATAACCTATATAGAAGATAGACCATTTAATGATCAACGTTATTACATCAGCAATAAACGCATCCGCGAATTGGGTTGGAAACCAAAGATGGATTTTGTCGAAAGCATCCAGTTGCTTATCGAACATGAAAGGTCCAAACGGGAAACAACCAATACTGTATCCCAAATCGTTGAGTCGAATAAGTAATGTAAATTACAAAATTGAAACGAAAATGATTCAATATTTAGTTTTATACAAATCAATTATTCAAATGACAACCATCGACGCAATGACCACACCAAAACTATTATCTATCAAACCTATGTGTGAAGAGACCATAACACACAACATGATACCAA
>Ga0209632_10000470_pt1 | contig 41964 bp, 40 predicted proteins | sample COG_10_FD_184754 | JGI IMG/M metagenome (GOLD analysis project Ga0209632, IMG submission 184754) | Pelagic Microbial community sample from North Sea - COGITO 998_met_10 (SPAdes) (version 2) | ecosystem: Environmental > Aquatic > Marine > Neritic zone/Coastal water | place: Helgoland, sampling... | reverse complement strand
GCCGTGAAAGAATCCGGCAAGCCGAAAACCCTAACCCACAAGGATCTATAAAATGTCTGAGGAGACAACCGCCCCCGTAGAAGTAGAGGCTGCCGCGCCCGTAGAGGCCGCCGCCCCCGTCGAATCTCCCGCCCCCGTAGAGGCCGCCGCTCCCGTCGAGGCTGCCCCTGCTGCTGAACCAGAAGACCGCTTCTGGGAAAAAGAGGTAGACTGGTCCGGCGTCAACCCGTCCAGCGAAGACTGGCTGGAGAACTTCGACGAGCGTGTCCGACCTTTCGTAAAGGGGAGCTACGACCTACGTCAGGCAGAGATCGACGCCATCCGCGAGGACAAAGCGTTCATCTCCCGGATGTACGACAGCGCCCTCGACGACGACATGAGCAGCCCCGCCCATAAGGAACTGGCAACCAAGCTGACTGCTGCTGAGGAGGCAGCCGCTACGCACCAGTCTCGGATTGCGGAGCTTGAGGCAGAACTGCTGGAGAGCCGGAACGGGTATGAGGAGTACCGGGGAGGGAAGGAAGCCGAGCTGGTCGACAACTTTATTGAAGCGAACCTGCAAGCCATTAAGGCCGCCCCTCCCGAAGAGATTGCCATGTTCCAGGTTCTCGCCGGAGACCTTGGCGACCCAAAGGACGACCGGTACAACTACCTGGACACCGAGACTGCCTGGAAGGTTGTTAAGGCGGGCATGGGCGAGAAGGTTGTGGAGATGCACAAAGACGGTGTTCCTGCAAGCTACATCAGCACGCTTCTCGAAGTCGTGGCTTCCAGTAAGGCGAAGGCCCCCGCTCCTCCCCCCGCACCCAAGGCAGTGCCTGCGGCTGCTTCCGCCCGTGTCGTGTCCGGCGCGGACTCAGGAGCACGGGGCTCTGGTCGGGTGGCATCTACTTCTGCAAAGAAGAAGGTACGTGGTGGGGACCTCCGCTCCGTAACAAATTCTGTCCTCGACAAATACATGTAGGGGAGGACGCTCCCCTGCGTGGGAGCACAGTTGACCCTACCCTCTTAGGGGGATAGGGTTATTTTGAAAGCAATCCGCTTCACAATTTCAAGGAAAAACCTCAAATGCCGAGCCAAGAAACTCTCGTAAGCGTGTTGCAGGACCTCCTGCCAAGCTACAACGACACCTTCTCCAAGTTCAACCCCGCGTTCCAGAAGATCACCGAGGCCGGAGGCGGCATCGAGGATCTGGAGTCCACCCACAAGGAATGGATTCTGGTCAGTTCTGACCCAGGACGCTTCACCGAGATCCAGACCTCTTTCGAGCGGATCAACGGTGGTCGTACCCAGGATTCCCGTCGTGCAAACGCATGGCCTTCCTTCTACACCTACGCTGTGGACATCGGTCTGCAGGACCTGCGCAAGGCACGCGGCAAGCGTGACATGGGCCAGCTCATCAAGAGCATCCCTGAGCGCAGCTTGGTCGGCATCATGGAAGCCGTCGAGCAGCAGTTCTGCATGGGCAACCACCCCCAGTTGGGCGGTCTCCCTACCCTGAACGGCGAAGTGAACTACTCCCCAGAAGGTCACACCACGCAGGGCATCTTTGAGTTTGCCGCTCCCGAAGCTCAGACCGGTACCATCTTTGGTCACGCTCGCAACAGCTTCCAAGGTTGGCACACCCAGTTTGAGACCATGAGCGCCATGGACCAGGACGGTCTCCGCACCATCCGTACCATGAACCGCAAGTGTGCAAACCAGGGAGCTGCCGGAATGGCTGGCCCCAAGATCTGGCTTGCCGACGGTGTTAGCTTCGACAACTACTTGGAAGTGACTGGCGACCGCGTCATCATCAACGACAAGCAGGGCAGCGACCCCCAGGCTGGACAGAACTCCCGCGAAGGTATCCCAATGGGCTACAATGGCGCGATGCTGTACAACACCCCTGCTTTCAACTTGTCCGGTTTCACTGGAGCCGCCCAAGACGGAATCATGTGCGGTCTGGACTGCTCCGAAGCTGCTTTCTTCCGCCAGAAGACGGGAAATGGCGAGTTCGACGGCAAGGACGAGAGCAAGCACAAGTTCCTCAGCCTGCGTGACCGTGGTCTGCAGCCCGGTACCGATGCTATCCGCACCGAGTACTTGCTCAGCCTTGGCCTGATGATGAACCAGCTCCGCTCCAGCGGTGCCATCGTCGGTTCCGCCCTCCGATAAGGGGGTGAGGGCACCTGCCCTTACACTCTTCACAAACCCCCCTTTTAGGAAATAGAAAAATGAGTAACTCATTCATCGACAACCTGCTTGAGACCAGCCTTCCCGAAGCCGGAAACGCTGGCATCAACGGTTACACCGTAACTGAAGCTGGACCCATCGGTGTCCTCGGCCAACTGGTCGTGTCCGCCGCTTCCCGTAAGGACCAAGTCCACGGGTACAGCTTGGCTTCTGGCGTTGTCATCGACAGCACCAAGAGCCAGTTGGGTGCCGCCACCTACACTGCCGCTGCTACCGACGTAAAGATCTACCACCCCGCTAACACGGGCGATCAGGTCTGGAAGTTGGTCTTCAACGGCTCCGGCTTTGCCATTCCGCAGGGTCGTCCGGTCGCAAAGGACTTGGCATACCCTGGTACCGAGGTTGCCTTGGGTGCCCTCGCTATCCGTCTGGCTGTGGTTACAGACTTGGCCGACACCGTTGTTGGTGTCGCCCAGTTTGTCATTCCCGATGGTGAGTACGGCTACGTTCTCGTCAAGGGAACGGGCTGGATCTACGCTGATGCTACTTTGGCTCTTGGTGCGCGGCTTGCTCCTGCAGATGACAACGTAGCTGCTGCTGCAGGCACCGCCCCCTCCTTCGGCGTGAACCACGCTCTGGTTGGCGGTGCTGATGCCCTGGCCCTGGCCGACGTCAACTGCGCCCTGTAGTAGGTATGTAGTTAAGTTCTCTCCTCCTTAACTGCCCAGAGCCCAACCTCTTCTTACTTGACGGGGTTGGGTTTCTGCGTTATAGGTACGCATGCCTGTTCCTGCCTCCGAGCTTATTTCGCGTCTCCAGATGGAGACCGACCGCGCCCCCGACAACAGCCCTGAGTGGCGGAAGCGGCTGCTGTACTTTCTGAGCAAAGCGCAAGAGCGCGTTGTCCGGGATGCACCTTTCCTTTCGAGGGAGCAAGAAGTCCGGGTAATCATGGACCCCGACGTTGCTTCGGTTTCCGCCACGGACGTGCTGCAGACAACCAGCGACCCTTGGGTCCTGAAGGTCGCCCTCCAGTCGCCTGCAATATCCGGGACTCGGGCAATATGGGATTTGGAGTCGGCGGAACGCCACTCGGGAAAAATCCTTCGCGTTCAGACTCCTGCCGACCAGCCGAGCGTGGGGTACGAGCGGACCCGCGAGTTCGTCGTCCGGGAAGTTTGGTCCGTATCTATCGGCGGCGGCTTTTCCGAGATCTACATAAGCCTGGACAAGCCGTGGGCAGGGCCTCCAGCTACCGACCTCGAATACCGGATGTTCACCAAGGCCGCAGTTCTCCCTCCTGAGCTGGGACAGGTCCTCTCCGTAAAGATCCACGACCACCCCTACGGTCCCCTCGACGCCATGCCTGCTGGGGAGTACGACAACTGGAACTACGCCCGGTACTCCCTGGACAACACTGTTCTCGGTGTTCCTCGCGTCTACTCTCGCGGACAAACAACCTACCTCCAGGCCCCAAACGTCGCCCCCACTGTGGCAAAGAACGAGGGACCTGCATGGGTAGGACCGGAGCCGAAGGGCAAGTTCGCCTACGCCATCAGCCTTGTGTTCGGCAAGCAGGAGATGTGGCTCCATAGCGGAAACCCCAGCGCTCAAAGCCTCCTCTCTCCGAGCGTGTCTCGTGTCCAGCCCTGGAACGAGAGTGCGGTCGGCCCAAGCTCCGACACCGTCGACAACAGCGGAGCGGGTGCCGATAGCATCACGCTGACCTTCCCCGACTACGACTTCTCAGAAGGTTTCGCACATGCCGGTAGCCTGCGAGAGGGGCGGTCTGGTTTTAAGATTCGCATCTGGCGGGCACGGTACAGCAGCGAGACGCCCCTGGACTTTGACTCCCGCTTCTACCTGCTTACGGAAGTGGCGGGCAATGCCGGTACTTACACCGACAACGGCAGTGTTACTCCCGACAGAAACCGGCCAGCCCCCGGCTACTCCGGCGTACAGCAGACCCTGCAGTTCTTCCCCTGCGGAGACGCTCGCTACGAGCTGGTAGTGCGCGGAGCAATGTCCCTGGCCCCTCTACAGTCGGAAACGCAGATCCCTAACGTAGATGCACTTGCCGTGGACCTCCTGGTACACTTGGCGAAAGGGTACATGTACGAGGCTGCAGCAAACACCGCATACGCCCTCACGGCATTTAGGGACTATACAGCGGCCCTCGAATCGGTTATAAATAGAACAGCTTCCGTCGTCCCTCCGAACACTGTTGTTCGTATCGGGTGGGGGAAGTCCTCTGGTGGTGTCCGTCGGTTGTACCCTCAGTACCCCGAAGAGCCCACTGAAATCTCGTAGGAGAGATACCCATGTCCGACAAAATCGTAACGCCAAGCCTCTATGTCAGCGGTATTTACCGCACCCTGCACGGGGACAAGGTACTGGACGCTATCTGCACCTCGGTTGTGTACGGAGAGCAAGGTCGCCCGAACAGCGGCTCCCTCTTCAGCACCACCTTCGGCGAGATCCTGGTAACGGAGGGCGAGATTTCCCTCGCACCTTTCGCGCTCATCTACAAGCCTACCATCGTTGAAGCAGACTTCTTGCCTGGGACCACCTACAAGGGCCCTTTGGCGAAGTCCTACGCTGCCGCGCAGAAGGCCGAAGAGGCTGCTGCCGCGAACGAAGCTGCGGAAGAAGCTGCTATCGCTGCAGAGATCCAGGCCGAGGAAGAGGCCGCTGAGGAGGAGAAGAAGAAGTCTGCTCGCAGTTCTGCTGCTGCAAAGAAGGCCGCTGCCCTCGCAAAGGCAAAGGCCATCTCTGCCCGCAAGTCCGCTTCCAACAAATCCTCGTAGAGTAGACCGTGTTCAACCACCAGAATCGTAGACCCCCTATCCTCCAGCTCCGTGGGGCGACAGACGCTGTCCTCGGCCCAGAGGAGTTAGGCGGCGAGATTAAAAACTTCGTCAGGACGGACGAGGGGACGCTGCGAACGGTGGTTGGACCGGCTTTCTACCAAGATGTCGCGGCGTCCTTGGGAGCAGCACAGAGTGTTTTTACCGACGGGGACATCGAGGGCGTCTTCTCCCATCGCCTTCAATCTGGAAGGTCCATTCTTCTCGCCCAGTACGGGCAGGGCATTTACGAGCACCAGGGATGGCGGGTACCACTTTTGTCGTGGAGGAAGATCCTTTCGGGTGCTCCTCCTTACACAGCGGGACCTGCGCCCGGACTCATGGGGCAGCCGCTCCGGCAGTACCGCTCTCCTGACTTCCTGACGCAGTTTGTGGGAACCCCCGCCGGGGTAATCATTATTCCGCAGGACGACGACGGGTACGGCAGGGCGCTGTTTTACGACGGGGACTTCCTTGCACCTTTGGGTTTCTCCGAGGCACCCTCCCCTCCCCACGGTTCCGGTCCCGGACAGCGTTCTTCGGGCAGTGGCAACAAATATGAAGACGGTGGCAACGGGAGCGGGTACTACGTCTCGATGAACCACGCTATCGACAACGACGCGCCGTCGGGGCAAATTACAATGCCCCCGGTGTACGGACCCAACCGTCTGGGCACTGTGTCTCCCAACGCGACGAACAGCGCGGGGCTGGGCGCTGAGGTTTCCAACCCCCACGGCGGAGAAATGTCCGGGGGAGAGTGGCGGTGCAAGGCCCAGTACCAGGACAGGTGGGGCAACCGTAGTCCTCTGAGCGGGCCCAGCAATGGCGTGCTCTCCTACCTCGAAGAGAATCTCTCGGTCGACCGATCGAGGAAAGACCTGAAAAGAAGCGCCGACCGGATGAAAATCCAGATTTCTTGGCAACTGAGCGAGTCTGCCCCTCCGGGACATTACGTGGTGGGGACGAATCTCTACAGGACGCAAGACTTAGGAAGCTCGGGGGACGCCGAATATTATCACCTCTTCGACTACGCTACGTCCGGGCAACTCGTTACAACGACCATTCCCGGAACAGTGGCAAAAGTGTACCCCGACAACATTCCAGACGCTTGGCTCGTGTCGCCCGCAATGGAAGTCGAAGCCATGCCGGAGTTCAAGGTGGCATGTTACGCCCTGGGCCGTCTTTGGATTGGGAACATCCAAGGGGACCCTGGCAGAATACAGCCGTCGATGGCGGGCCTCCCCGGAACAATGCAAGCGAACCGACGAATTTACCCAGATACTTCTAACGAAATCACTGCGCTCCACACGGTTCCGGGGGGCTTCCTCGCCTTCACGCGGTCGAGTTGTTTTTTCCTCCGCCCTGACGACAACGGGGGAGTTTCGCTGAACTCTATTAGCTCCAAGGTGGGATGCGTGTCCCCCGACAGCGTTGCGACGATGCTAAACGGCGCGGTTATCTGGCTGGGCGTAGAAGGTTTCTACGGCTGGGCTCCTGGTGACGTTGCCCCTACCCCCCTGGGGCAGGAGAAAAAGCTTACCTTTTCCCGAATCAACAGAACTTGGGATAAGCGGGCATGCGCCTTGGTGGACTCTCGCACCGGGGAGTACCGATGCTGGGTGCCCATGGACAACAGCACGACCAACAACCTTTGTCTCGTATTCAACGGCGAAACTTGGTCTACAAGAGATGACGTGAATGCCCAGGCTGTCTGCGCCGTCTCTGACCAGCGTAGATACTCCCTGGCATTCGGTACCTTGACCGCAGAGCGGCAGCCCTCCATGAGCACATCGGAAGTACAGAGTGTGTACGTGTTGGACCATGACAAGGATTCTGTCTACCGAGCGGCTTCAGGGCTACGTGAGGCCGTTATTGAGACGGCATGGATGCGGACACCCGTATCGGACACCAAAGCCGGTGTAGCCCGTCTCCTGGTCCTCCTGCGTGAGACCGTGAAAGAGGACTTCAAGGTAGAGGTCTTCCGGGACTGGCGCGAGCGACCCATCCAGACCTACAACTACAGCGATAGCCAGTCCCCCCTGAAGTACCCTGACGACGACGAGGCGTCCTACTGGGGGACTGCAGAAGTCGGAGGAACTCTCCGCCGTATTACTCTCGAAGACTACCGGAGCAACCCCCATGGAACGGACTCCGTCCGCTGGGATGTCCGCAGGCCCTTCTGGCAGAAGGTTGAGTTGTACATTCCGAGTTGCGAGTGCTTCAAAGTGCGGCTAACCTTCAAGGGAGATGCCGAGTTCGTCGGTCTCAAGTACGTTGAGATCTCCCCTCAAATGGATATTGGGCACACGCAGATGCCTGGAGGAAGGACCTGATGCCTCGATCCCACCCCCGCCGTCGCGTGTTTGACAACCAAGTAATCGACCCCACCGACTGGGCCGAAACATGGTCGCCTTTTGCCGAATTGCTCGGTGCTGTCGACGAACATAACATTTCGTCAGTAACCTCCACAACAGCCGACATCGAGGACGATTTCGACCCGAATGTCTTTGGGGTCTTTGGCCAGACGGGGGCAGTGACTGACGACCATTTAGCTGCGATGTACGACACGCCTGCCAGCTCACTATGGGCTGGAGACAGCTACCAAGTCCAGGGCACGCGACAGTGGCTCAACATGCCCAACACCTTCGAGACTTTTAAGTCCGGCGCAGGGCGGCTCCGTATCCAACTGCGGGGGTCCTTCAGGACGGGTGTGGGTGTCGGGGGCGGCAGGCCGGTTTTTATAAAGATGGGTGTCCGTCTTAACGGTGGGCTCATAACGGAAAGTGTAATTGGCGGCCAGGACACCGGCAGCGAGGCTCCTAACATGGAGCAGGGGATCGGGTGGAACCGCCACACGCAAAACCTCGAAGTGACCGTGCCCGTTAGCACAGGGACGCACACTATCCAAGGGGTTGTGTGGCTGGAGACGCCAGACGGTGTCCCTCTTTCCACCAAAGGCACCGACCAGCGTCTGCATATTCTTAATACAAGTTGTGAATACCGTGTTATGGTGAGATAATGCCACAAGATCAAGACCCTTTCAACAGCGCCAGTCTCCAAGACCCCTCTCAGTACTCTGCGCGTTTTAACGTGTTGGAGGAAACGGAGCTGGGGAGGGGCGCTATTGGCCACCGTCACGTCCCTCCTACTTACTCCCTCCCCAGCGGCGTACACTCGAAGTTCGGGGGGCACGGAGACGACCTACCGGGCCAAGAGCTGTACCAGTGCTACGCCATTGAGGGAACGACGGGGGGAGGACACCTGTACCCTAAGTGGGACCCCGCTGCCCACGGCGCACCTGTTATGCGGACCTTGTTAGCAAACCCTCCGTATGGGGCCACCCCCTATGCGGACGGGTGGAGCATTCTTGCGCGGAACAACAACGTCGTACACGCTGCAAAACTCGCTATTAATATCAACTACTCTGCAGGGAACCCCCTTGCCGACGATGTGGCCGCCCTTGACATCTGCGGTTGGGTCGAAGCGACTAACGGAAATGACGGGACAGGTACGCCAGACATCTCCCCTATTGAGTTTGGACCGATATTCGGCATCGCCCTTTTGATTGACACGGATTGGTATGTCGTCCCCTCGTCCATCGCTACATACACCGGAAACATTTGGTGTACGTCTTTGCACACTCGCTTGCGGGTCACCGCATCCTTACTCCGCTCCTTGGTCCCCGGTGGGGTCCTCCTGCGCGAAGCCGCGCTGGTCGTGTGCATGCGGAAACCTGTTGTCCTGCCGCTGCCTGCGGGAGTACAGGCCCCTGGCGTAAAGCTGGGTAACTGGGGGATCAGCATCGACCCTTTTATATCTGAGGAAGTTACGTAATGGCTACTATCGTAGACGGGGACCCAACGGCCTTCAACACTGGGAGCACTCCTACTGCATCCCAGGCAAACGCCAAGCTCAACCTTTTCGACGAGACGGCTGGGTCTCTGGACATGGCCAACCTGAAGTCGGGGTTCAAGTTCCGTCCTCACCACGTTCAACCTGGAACCTTCTCTCGGGGTCGGCAGATGGGTGCCACTGCAAACGTGGACTTTATCGGTGACCTTCTTTGGACGCACTTTGGTGCTGCCAGCACGACGACGCTTTTCAAACCTTTTACCTACAACAGTCCGGCTGTCCCAACGCACTACGGCGTAGACGACTTGCTGGACGCATACCACCCCGTTCCAGGCGTATGCGAGGTCATGGAGAATCCCTACGAGACTGCGTCTCGCGTTCGGATAACGTGGCGAGTGTCCTTTTTCCTGGGAACTGACAACAAGGCTACAACGAACTACGCCCTGGCGGGGGAGAAACGGTGGAATGCGGACGGCACTCTAAACATCTCGCCCACTGTCTCCGATGCGAAAGAGAAGTGCGGGCTACTCCGTCTCTTTGTGAATGGCGTGGCGCACCCTCACCTCTTCACAAGGTTCCGTGGCGCGATGGGGACCGGCGTCCCCTCTTCCAGGTACGACATATCGGAGGCGCAGAACGTCTCGGGCTCTCAAGACTTTCAGGTGTGGGAGTTCTCGGCAGTCATCGACGCTGCCGAAGTTGCCGAGTGGGGGCTGTCTTCAGACCAGGACCCTCTCCAGTACGGGCAGCACACGGTAAGCATCCGGTGCTTCCACACCAACCGTGTCGTCCGATTCAAGACACGGTATATTGAGTGGACATACGCCAAGTAACGTGTTATGGGTATCCCCAACAACCTCAACAAGGTAGCTACCGAACATGCCTAAGCAAACTCTCAAGATGAAAATCGCCGACCTCCTCGCCCAAAAGGGAGAAGGCGAGTCCGTCGCTGGTGACGCTGGCGTGGCCGGAGATGCCGACATCGGTGCCCCTCCCGCAGAAGCCCCCATGCCTGACATGCCCCCTGCTCCCATGCCCGAAGCTCCTGAGATGGAGACGGACGTAGTCGGTGGGATGCCCGGAGTCCTGATGGCCGGTGCCATGGAGGGTGACTACGACGCTCCTGAGATGGACATGAACGAGAAGCGGGATGCCGCTGTGTCGAAGAGCATGAACGGCGAAGATGGCTACGCTGCATGGCAGCCCAAGGGCGACCCCTACCGCTACGAGCTTATCATGGGGGAAGCCGACGATATGTCCGACGCATACATCGTCGCAACGAAGGACGGCAAGTCCGTCAAGCTTCGGACGGATACTCCCAACGATGCCTTCGAGAAGGCTCTGATGCTGAACCCAGACTTCGCCGAATCTGCGGGCCCCTCCCCCCTAATGATGCCCCCTATGGAGATTGAAGGGGACCCCGACAAGTACCGGGACTCCGGCGACCCCGTAGCCGAAGGAGGGGACCAAGAAGTGGTTCGGAGAGATGTGTACGAACCAATGGAGATCAAAGGGGACGTTTTCTCGGACAACCCTGGCCCCCAGGGGGTAGGCATTCAGTTCAATATGATTCCTAAGAGGCAGCAAGAGGCTATTGAGGCGATGGCAACCGAGCTTGGACTTAATCCCGAAGACGCCTATGAACGTCTGGCCATGCGTAAAAACGCCGGTGCCTGATAGTGGCCCTTGACGTATGCCGGTGCCTGTGTTATAGGTACCGGCATACTATCTTTTAGAGGGCCCTCCCCATGGCAGTCAACCCAAAACTCCTCTCCCGCGTCGGTAGCTACCTACGTGGTGGGCCAACCGAGCGCGAAGAGTCCCGTACCGATGCCCTCGCCGCCATAGAGTCGGACCTCGCAGGGACGGACGACATCGGGGTCAAAGAGGACCTCAGCTCTTACCTGCTCGACGACATCAAGTTTGGCGATGTCGACCTGAGCACCATCCGCGAAATCACTCCGGATGAGAAGCGGGAGGCTGTCGTCAGCAAGCACGAGGACAACGACAACTACGAGGCGTGGTCGCCGAAAGGGGACCCGTGGAGTTACGAGCTTATCGCAGCGGAACCTGCTTCTGCATCCTACATCGTCGCAAAGAAGGGCGATAGGACTATAAAGATCCGCCCTGAAGACACGGGGTTTGCTAAAGTCCTTGCGACCAGCCCCAGTGCGGCTGAGGCAGGGTTCGATAAGGGTGCCCCGACAAATACCCTTCAGCCAACAAGGGACCGTCTGGAGAAGGCGCACGAAGAGTACATGGCGAAGCTCCCTCCTGGCCCCACCCTCGGCCCCGAGGAAGCCCCTGAAGAAGAGATAGTTGTGACCTCGAAGTCCAGAACGATGGGCAATCCCGCAGCGGAGAAGGCGCGGGAGTACGGAGAACAGATATACAACGACCAACTGACCCCCGGAATGTCTGAAAAGCAGCGCGTAATGGCAATCAAGCGTGACATGACTGGAGGAAAGAGCTAATGCCTTTCCCTGTTCTCGCCGCTAAACTCATTGGTCTCGGGGCTAAAGCTGCTGGCACCGCCGCTACCGCTGGTGGTACTGCCGCTGCCGCTGGTGGCACCGCCGCTACCGTTCCTGTTGCAGGTGCGGGACTCATACCGGTGCCTCCCGGTGTGGGTGGTACCGCTTCTGCCGCTTCCGGTGTCGGTGGAACTGCCGGTCCCGCTGCTGCGGGAGGGAAAGGTGCCAAGCTCAAGGAAGGTGTCCAGGGCATCAAAGATAACATGGGCAAGCCTGAGGCGAAGGCGAAGCTCTCCGAGAAGCTCAAAGAGGGCGCAGCGGATTTCCAGAGCGCCGCAAGCGCCGCCGGTTCGCGGAGTCGTGCAAGTGCCACGAGGTTCAACCGCCTCAGCAAGGCGAACGCGGATAAACTATTCAACAAGTTGATGGAGTAGGCATGGCTTTCGGAGACAGGCGCGTAGACGAGGGCAAGGCGGGGCTCAACCGCACTCTCAAAAAGAACGCAAAAGACGCGCTCAACAAAAAATTCCAGGTCGGAGACCGCGAACTCGCTGGATACGAGGAAGATGCAAGGAATGCCGCTGGTGCAGCAATTATCGCTACGCAGTCCGAGGGAAACCGGATGGCAACCGGGGCCGGTGAAGGCTCTGTTGTCCGACAGGGCTACTCGGAAGCCGTGGAGAAAGCACAGAAGCTGGCCGCAGATGCCGCCGTCAAAGCTGTCGGGGACTCCAAGAAGTACCAAGAGGGTGCCAACGCGAGCCGTAAGGCTGCTGCCATTGCGCAAGCAACGTCCGAGGCGGAAAGACAGACCCAGAGGCGGCAGCAATTCATGGCGAATGTCTTCAAGGGTGCGGACCTCCTCGGCGGACTCATGGGGAAAATATAATGGCCGAATCTACCGCAAACGCCGATGCCATCGCGTACATCAAAGAGCGCAGGAAGCACCGTGTCCGCACGGCAGGACAGGTCGTAGGTGCCACTGGTGCCGTGATGAGCGGTCGTCAGAGCGCGAGTGCCGCGCTGGCGGAGAGGGACCCGTACAGTGGTCTCTCCTCTCCGATGCAGAAGATGCAACAAAGCATGGAAATTTATGACAAGATGGCCGAAGAAGAGATGGCGCTCTACAAGGCCGGACTTGAAGAGCGCAGCTCCCGTCTCAAGCTCAACGTAGACGCGATGATGAGGAACCGCCAAATATCTTCCACCGCGAAGCAGGCGTCTGCACGTCTCCGCCTTCAGGGAAACATTGCCGAGGCTAAGTTGTTGGAGGACCGAATCGAGTCCGCCATGGGGGTCTCCGATTACGTTGCGGCAATGATCGACAAAAGCGCCAAGATGGGTAACAGGAAGGCTGCCGCTATCAGCAGTGGAGGGGTCGCCACCCTTATGAACATGGATGCGGGCAATGTCGGCTTCCCAACCACGGCGAAGGAGGGCAAAGAGGCCCGCCTCCGGGCAAAGTCTGGGGGCGGCACTCCTGTCCCCGGTACAGGTGGGTACAATGAAGACCGTGGAAGTGTAGAGACCGGCGCGGAGATGATGGAGAAGGAGATGCTTTGGCTCGGTGCGAACCGGAACGCTTCCCTCCGCGAGAAACGTCTCCACATCAACAACATTGAGGCCCTCGCCGCAATCACAGGGGTTGACCCCACAGCCAGCGAGGCGGTCCAGTCAGTCTACGATGCAAATGGTGGGTGGCTCACGGACTACTACGCGAGCGTCTCAAACGAAGTCAATGACCTAACGTCTTCCGAGTTCGAGGAAAGCGAAGAGATTCAGGGCATGCTCAAGCGTGCCGGTAGCGGGGGTGCCACCAGCGAGGAGGCCCACGCCGCCAGCATGAAAGAGCAGGTTGAGGAAGTGTACGGCGAGGCGTGGGACCCTGATAACCCTCTCCCTGGCTTTGGGGTAGTTCCCAAGTCCGATGCTCACGCAAACTACACAAAGATGCTGGATACCATAGAAGCCCAGCCTGAGCGTCCCGAAGTCATCAACATGAAGGAGCACATCCAGGGGCAGCAGTACTACACCGACTGGAAGAGCTCGAAGGGCTACGACGACAGCATGGACGCTAACATGATCTGGCGGGAGTGGACGCAAGATGCGAGGCAACTGGAGAAGAAGGGCCGACAGGCGTACCTGGCTCAACGCGATATAAACGACCGGGAGAAACGCAAGCAGAACGTCGAAGAAGGTCTCTTCCGTGCAAGAGGGTCCATGGGGATGCCCAAGAAAAAGGCGCTGGCCGCCAGTGGTTCCGCAAAGGCAGTCGGAGGGGCAGATAAAAAGCCTGAAGATGTTGCGCAGGAGACCACTTAGGGTTATGGTCTCCCATGGCCCAAAACAAAGTCCCCTCCCTCGCTGAACAACAACGTGTTATTGACGCGGAGGCTGCGGCTGCCGTCGCCCCTCCCCCGGCAGGCTACAAGGTTGCTGCCGAGGGGGAGTTCCGTGATTTCCAAGGTAAGCCTATTCCTGCGGGCACGCGCATGCCCTTACGCGGGGGTGCGCGTGCCCCCGCCGTCGATTCTGCCCCTCCTCCGGCCCCTGCCGTCGATTCTGCCCCTCCTCCGGCTAATTACAAGGTTGCTGGCGAGGGAGAATTCCGAGATTTCCAGGGCAAGCCTATTCCTGCCGGTACCCGTGTACCCGTGCGCGAGGGTGCGCGGGTCCCCCGTGTACAGAAGGACTCCCAGTCCGCTCAGGCGGAACGGGATAGCCCCTACGTGGACCACGGCAGGCCAGAATCCTCCAACGAGATGGTCATCAACATTGGGGAAGGGTACAGGGAACTCTTAGGGAAGGAAACTATTAGTGTTCCCTCGGACCTCGAAAAGCGGGACGGCCAGTGGGTCGACACCGTCTCCGTTATCTCGCTCACGGAAATCGTGGACAAGGCCCTCCGCAAAAAGAAGCACGAGGAAATAGTAGCCAAAGGCGGCTACGATGCCATGACATCGGAAGAGATGAGGGAGATAGATGCCGATATTAAGAAGGAGTCAGTCAGCATCGCGGTGAACATCCAAGCGGCGTCTTCTGCAGGTAGGCCAATAACGAACCCTAAGAAGATCATTTCCGACAAGGAGGATACCCAGACCATCGCGGAGGGCAAAATCCCTGAGCGAGACGGTGCCGTTGCGGGCCTCGCATACGATGCGTTTACCGCCGCCCAGGGCGCGTACTCCGGCGCTACCAAAGCGCTGGGGATTAAGGACGACATTAAGGAGGGCAAGGGGGCAGCCGGGTTTGTAGCCGGTGTGGCCACCGACCTGATAGGCATGGAGACGAAAGACTTCTTGGACGACGACGGCAATATCGTCATCCCCTCCAAAGTAGGAGCGGTGCGACCCCGCCAAATTGTCGCCTACGCCTACCCCTCTGCGGGACTCTCAACAGACGCTGATGGGAATGTCTTATCGAAGCTGATTCAGGATGTAACCTCCGCCCCCTTGGCTACGGCAGATGTCCAGCAGAAGATCTTTGAAAAGAAGGACAGCGAGCTTCGCAGGACGGGGGAAGAGGGAGGTCTCACTGAATGGCTCGAGGCGATGGACGAGGCCGTTTCTTCTCCTGAGACAATCGCGGAAATCCGCTCAAACAAGCCGTCATGGGACTACCTTACGGAGGCAGACACGACCATGTTGACCGTTCTGCCGTATGTGGCCATCCGCTCCCTTACCGGCGTGAACATGTACACCGCGTTGGAGCGGGAGACCGGCGGCCTTGTCCAGCCCCGCGACTACGACCATACTGGAGCTATAGTCCAGCGTGCTCGGCCTCGGGGCACAGTGAAAGCATACTACGGCGCGTATAAGGGGGCGGAGGCTCTCCTCGAAGGGGGCACTCTCGGCGAGGCCAAGGCGGCGAGGGAGGAAGCGGGGCTCAGTGTCCCCGCATTGTTTGGGATGTACACCGGCCAGTCGTACATGTCGGGCGACGAGTTCAGCAAGAATTTCCTGGGCCCAATGACCGCCGCGATGGTGTCCCCGGACGGGTTCATGCTCGCACTAAAAGGTCTCGGCGTCGGCGTGAAGGCTATCCGCGCTGGCAAGGGGCTGATGTACTCGAGGCACGCCACAAAGCAGGCAGACGCTGTCGCCCTATTCAAGAAGGACTTTGACGCGGCTATGGCGTCAGGGAAAGAAGTGGACATCTCCCTCCTCAGAGGGTGGGATGACATCTCTCCGGCTGTAAAGATCCAGGTTCGTGAAGCGATGCGTGGAATCGTTGGTAAGGGGGATGAGGCTAAAGTCTTCCAAGTGCAGCAGGAGATTGCCAAGAGGAATGCGGCAGCTGCTAAGAAGCAGGCGGAGGTTGCGAAGATTCTCGAGGATAGTGGATCCAAGCGGGTAAAGGGTGTGAACCCAAAGGGGGGCGACAAGTACCGCCCCGCGCACGAGAGCATCCACTACTCGACGGAAACGGCAGCCACCCGATTGGCGGTAGCCAAAGCAGAAGCCGCAGCCCTTCAGCACCGGGCTGTCTCCACAGGTCTGGTAGAGGGCCTGCTGGAAGGGCACATCGCCCAGCTGGAGAAGTTCGGGGTGATGGGGAAGGGTGCTTACCGCGCTGCACCGGGGGAGTTTAAGGCAGCGAGGGCGGCATTCAACGAAGCCATCTCCGGGTTGGAGAAGGTGACTGCGGGCACGGCATCTGTTGCGTCGGTAAACAAGGCGTTGGGGAAGGTGAACAGTACTTTCATCCGTCTCGCAGCACATGGCTCGGATAAGGCAAACGTCGCGGTCAAGGCGATGTTCCTCGAGTCCAAGAAGGCATCCAACCAAGTACGTCGGAACTTGGACACCCTTATCCGTTCCGCTGACAAAGACGCCACGCTCTCCCTTTCGATGGACGCGGGTACTGCGATAAAGAGGAACGACGACGCTGTCATCCGTGTCCTGAATGCGGCATCCGGTCCAGGAATGATGAAGGGGGCAGGCATGCAGGCTCGCGTCTCGTCTTTCCTCGGTGACGCCGAGGTGAGTCTACGTAAGGCAGCCGACACCATTCGGGGTGGGAGACTCCTGGCCCCCGAAGGGGCACCCTCCGCGATGAACTACAAGGCTTTCGAGGCGCTCAACCCGGAGGGGAAGATCGCCATGCTCAAGAACATGGGCGGAAAGGATGTCTGGGAGGCTATACAAGCGGTCCCCCTTACCAGGGCAGGGGGCAAGTCGTATGAGACGGTAGGACAGCGCCTGAGCCAACGAGGCGCGGACCTTACACCCATAGAAGCGAGCAGGGTTCTCAACGTGGCCTCGCAGCAAGCCAAGAACGTGCCCTTCTCCGCGTGGGGGATGCAGTCCTACCTGTCCGCTGCACAGGGTGTCGACCTCCTCGGAGGGGGTGCCCTTGGTACTGCCACAGCTATGGGCGCTCGGATGGAGGGCTACGTCGCAGGGCTAAAGACATCCGGGATGCGACACATCTTTAAGATGGTCGCGAACAAAGATGTCTACAACGCCGGTAGGCTTGGAGAGGAGATGTCCCAGATGGGGCGGAAGGAGGTCTTCTCCCTCGTGTCAGAGATGAGGAAGGCGGGCAGGTCCGACGACGCCATCTTCCGGTCTTTGGGCCAGTGGATGGACGCCCCTCCAACAAACCAGTTGGGGACATTCGGTCAGGCGGGGTCGGAAGCACCTTTGGCTGAAGGTCTCCGGTTTTTGCGGAACCTTGAAGAAAGCGCACGTAAAGACACCTCCGCGTTTCGTACCATATCTCACAGCTTCCTCGGGTCTGGCAGGAAGTCCGGGGAGCAGGCCAAGATACTAAACGCCATGCTGAACGAGATAATCGAAGAGTCCGCCACGAGCAACATCACCTACTCCCAGTTTGTGCAGAGGATGCGGGCCAGTCTGAGAGGAGGCGCGGCAGGCGAAACAATGAAGCTGCACGAGCACCTCTCGGCGGGAGTAATCAACGCTTCCGCTGGTGCCAGGATGGTGGAAGACCTCGCCAGAATCCAGGCAGGGTTCGACATGGGCACACTCAAGCAAGCCGTGAAGCTGAGCAAGAACCAGGGCTCCGACGCCTTTAACCGTGCCGCAGAAGTGCGGGCACTTTTCCAGCAGATGGGTATCTCCCCGGAAAACTTCCGAAGTACCGCCAAGAGGTCGCAGAAGGGGGGTGGCGCGAGCTGGGACCTCGTCCTGTCTGCCGACAACCAGAGCGGCCTTAAAGCGGTCGTCCCTCGGCCCCTGATGGACTTCCTCGGAAACGACATTTCGTGGATGACCAAAGCAGAGGACGCGGGCAAAACGTGGCTCCTATCCCCCGACTTGAAGCATGTGGCACCCTCCATCACCAGTCTGGTCATGCTGGGCCGTAAGGGAATGACTTCGGGGATTATTCTCCCGCGCACCGCCTACTTCATCAACAACCTCCATGGCGGCATCACGCAGGCCATTACGACTGCCGGAGGTCCTGCCGCGTTCGCGGCGACTATCTCATCGAAGAGGGCTTTCTCAATCTGGAAGAAGGCTACACAAGAGACCGCTGACGAGTTCTTGAAGAGAGGGGGAATATCCTTCCTCGACTCTGGTGTCCCCGCGATGGACGCGAGGCTTGCACAGGTTGCCCGAGATGGTGCCATTCTTGGGCAGAAGAGTGCTTCGTCTATTCCTGCTCCGCAGATGGGCAGCATCAACCCAATGATCCGGGGCATCATGGACGACGCCATCATCCCCCCTAACCACACATTCCGTACTGCAGCGGGTGAGGTGCTGGAGAAGCGCCAGATTATTCGCGAAATGATGAAAGAGGGTGTCTTTGAGACCCGCGCTGGTAAGTTCCTCATCCCTCCCGTTTTAGGCATCGACGGCGCACGCCCCAGCACATCCATCCTCGGCGACAACTTCCACAAGTTCGTAGACGGGGACTGGGCCAACGTCTGGAGCAAGGCGATGGACACCATCGAGACGGAGCAGCGCATTGGGATGTACATGCACCAGCGTATGACCAACGGGGTCGCTGCTAAGGACGCTGGCCGGGTTGTAAGGGAAGCGTACTTCGACTGGAAGTACCCACCCCGTCTGGCCTGTATCGAGGTCCTGAGTCAGGTCCCTGTGATGATGTTTGCGTCCATGTGGCGAAACGCTGTGGCACACACTGCATCCACCCTGGCGTCGGGAGCGAAGTCCCGCCGGTTAATCCAGATGTACAAGGCCCAGGAAATCGCTGCGGACAGCGCCAGTACCGGAGACGAGGATAATCCCGACCCGTGGTTTGGCGCGAAGGGGACCCAGTCGTACATTACCCAGGACGCGACGGAAGAAGAGGCTGCAATCGGCAAGGCGATGCTGGGGGCGGAGACCGGTAGCACGGCGATTGCTACCCCGGAGTTCATCAGCCTGGGGCTGGTGGCCATCGCCATCAACACTGCCATAATGACGGCAGGTGTTGTCGGAACCGGATTCGACGAGCCCGTTACTCACAACAATCGCGGGAGGTTCATCGACTACATGCGGGCGACAAGCTCCCAGTTCATCGACCCCTTCCTCACGATAGCGCTACAGGCTTTCATGGGGAGCGGCGGAGACCCTAAGTACGGTGGAGATTACGACGGTCCCGTCCGAATGAACGAGAACGAGACCACGACAATGGCCTACATCAACTCCCCTGACAGTGCCCTCATGGCCCTTGACGGGCTTCCTGCGTACTTGGGCGTGGAAGAGAAGGAGGTGAAGGCCACAGGAGGTTTTAAGACCGTCGCAGACCAGCGGAAGCTCAGGTTGGCAAGGCTTTCCCCCGGTTGGAGGAGGACGGTGAACATCATGGGTCCACTCGTTCGGCACCAGTGGGGCGCTGATTCTGGGGATAGCTTCATGGAGGCTTTCTCCGTGGGTGGCCCCGTCTGGGAAATCGTAGCATCGGAGATGGGTAAGACCAAAATGCACGTACCGACCAAGGAGGAGAGCCGCCGTCTCACCCAGAAGAGGAACGCGGACGCTGCCAAGAGGGCGACAGAATGATGCGCTTCAATGGAAACGACGAGCTGCTCCTGGGCGCTTTCAAGACGCTCAGGAGGCCCCGCTCCGTCTGCAAACGGGGGGTCCTGCACTGGGCCACAGGTGGTCCAGACGCCAAGATAGGCATGGATGTATTCGAGTGGTTGGACCTCCTTCGCGAGGTAAATGCCCCCCGTGGGACAGGGTACAGCGCCGTGGTTGCGAGCGGAATCCTGTACGAGACGGCTCCGTGGACCGCCGTGACGCAACATTGCGGGGGCTCAGACTGGAGCAATACCTCCTCCTACGGGGTGAGTATTCTATACCCTGGCCCCAGTTCCAGGCCCCGTGGCATCGCTGGAGAGACCTTGGAGCACCACACCAAGCTCGGAAAAGCGTGGTATCCGCCCATTTCGAGACAAGATTTACTGCACGCGGCGTGGGCTTTTCGGAAAATAAAAGTGGAATCCGGCCTAAAAGAGGTCAAAGGACACTGGGAAATCAACGCTGCGAAGAACGACCCGCGTCCAATAGACATGGATTATTTCCGACGGCTCGTCTTCGATGACGAGTTTTGGAAAGCTGAGATAATTTTAGGATAATTTATTAGGGTACTTAGTATACCCCTAATAATTTATTTAAGCTCTCGGATAATTTTTATAAATTATTAGGGGGATAAAAACACATGGATACTTTCTGACCCACCACCACGACATTCATGTCATGGTTTATTCTCCTTCTCCTCTTTTCAATACCTTACAACTTGGCACGGATAATGCAATCGCGTCGCGCGCAACGACTTTTACCCTGGACAGGTTTTGGGAACAGCAATCAAGGTTCTCTCTAAAGAGTACTATCACATGTAGCGCGGGTAGTCGGTTTGGCCCAATCTGTCAAGGGAGTATTTTCACGGGGGGGCCATAAAAATACTTGCACTCCTGCCTGCACCATGTTAGAAGATTTGCACCAACCCACCGGAGTTAGAAAACCATGGCAATCCCAGTAACCGTCCTTCGTCGCAACAGCGGCAGGAACCTTGTGGGGATGAAGACCTCCTCCAGCAAGACCTACGGTCGTGCCGAGCAAGTGTCCATCCAAGCAGGAGCGGCACTGGTCGCAGCGGACACCCCTCTCGTCAGCCCTTCGAGCTTCACTGGCTCGACCCTGGTTGTTGATGTCGCGGCCTCCGCTGACATCGTCAAGATGGTTCTGCTCAGCCCCAAGATGGTGAGCGGCCAGTTCGGCGTGGCCACTGACTGGGCTGTTGTCGGCGCAGACACTTCCAGCAGTGCGGGCGACGGAGCGCCAATCTTCGCCAGCACCACTGACGGTGCGATTGCTTTTGATGGAGCAGCCGACGTTACTGCTGTTCAGGTGGGCGTTGTAGTCGGAGCTGCTGCTGTCGCAGGATACATCCTCCTCAAGCCTGGGTCCTTTTGATGTCTGGCCGACACTGCACCCGTAAGGAGACCTTCGCTTTCACGGAAGCGGATTACACCCCCGGTGCTTACTCCAACCTGATCCTTTCGACCACGATGGGCCTTTCCGGCGACATCCACCGGGTTGTTGTGGACCAGACCGCGCTTGACGCGGCAGGTGGTGCAGCTGTCGGCGGCTCTTGCGATGTACGCATCGTGAACGGGTACTACACGGAGTCCGACCTGGGCAGCGCTGTGCCCTCCCGTGACGTTGCATGGGCCTACGCTGGCGTTACGCTGGTCCCCTCGGACTTGGCCTCGTCTGCGGAGGTCAACGTGGCAGGAACGAGCCTGGGGGCACTTTACAGTGCTTCTCAGCAGCGACAGAACCGAGTCGGTGTGACGACATCTCGCCTGGACAAAGAACGGGTAGGGGTTTCCATCTCTCCTGCTGCCGGTGTGACCGGTACCATCAACGTGACTGTTTACTCCCGCGTCGACTCCTGATGGCCCAGCTTATTCCAGACCCCGAAGGTACCTTGCTTGGCCAGGGCGGCGGCGGCGGCGAAGAAGAGGAAGCCGGGGTTGCTTGGACGAACCTCAGCCTAAGCTCCTTCACAAAGAACCGAGACGACAGGGCAAACCTGAACGGGGCGGGATTTGTGGACAATGGCTCGGGCAGCATCACAATCAACGCTGTCGCAGCGGATGCAATCCAGGACATCCGGGACGCCGCTATCTTGACGGCACCTTTGTCTTCCTTGGCCACGCTCCTGTCTGTGACTGAGGCGTCCATCCTCGACGGCACGAAGACGATCATGGTCCGGGTCAGCGACATCGACTCCACGGTGCCCCGCTACTTGGGCGCTGCTATCGTGCTGCTGGACCGGGACGCGGACTTGCAGGGTGGAGTGTTTGGACTGGGCGTGGGAATCACCCGGACTTCACCCACCGCTAAGATCGCCCCTGGCGTAGTGACGCACGTAACAAACTCCAGCGGCACAAACGTGGAGATTGCAACGGAGGATCCTTGGGCGATCGGTACCTTGACCTGCTCTACTAACTCTGCTATAAACAACGTGGAAGCCACCAGCTCGATTTACGGACTGGACGACAACGGAATCCCTCGGAACTTTGGTCAGATTATCGCATTGCAGAATACCGCCAGTATGGGAGCGATTGACACCTGGGGATTCTGTACGTACTTTGAGCAGACATCGGGCGGAGCAATCGGCTCCCTAACCGCCAAGTGGGAAATAGCTGCAGTCGATAGCACCATGTGTGCAAACAAACCTTCATAAAATATAGCAGGTACCCTAATTGGCGCAGAACATTCCCTCTGTTCCTCCGGTAATCGACACGTCGAATGTGGCGTTATCGGAGGACATCGCAGTCGTAACAGGCGGGTACGAGTACACCGCAGGATTCTCCGACAGATCGGACGGCACTGCAGGAACTCTGCTCGGCACAAACGTCGCCTACACCCAGGAGCAGGCTGATACGGGCACTTGGCTTCGTTTCGGTCTTGACGCCACAAAGCAGGCGGAGAACGACGCGCCTTACTGGACGGACCCGGAGCCCTCTTCTGCTCAAGGTCTTGGCCTGTTCGGAGGAGCGTACATGCCTCCGGGCTTCACGAAGATGTTTGACTTTACTGAGAATAGTACCTACAACGCGGCGGTACAGACAGGGGACTTTAGGTACACAGCAGCCACTGGGCGTCTGGACTTCTCCCAGGCAAAAGTGGGAGACCTCGCTGCGTGCCGTTTCGACTTTAACATCGTGCCCCAGGTAGCAAACACAACTATCGAAGTGGGCCTCATCTGGGCCACACGGGCAGCAAACGGGAACATCACCTTTACGTTCCCCCTGACAGCTCAGCCTATCTTTTACGGAACGGGGACTGTGGGAAAAGCTTTCCTAAACCGCGTGCCCATCACCGCGTACTTTGCCTCCAACGAGGATGTGAGAGCGTTCGCTCTCCCTGCAATCAAGGCCGACAACCCTGTTCTCGTCCAGCCCCTCGCCATCCTCAGCACGATACGTAGGTAGACAGTGGCCATTACAATTAAAAGAAACGACAACGGCGCTTGCATCCTTTTTGAAGGGAGCAGCCAGCCTGCCTATTGGTACGCCTGCCTAACAGCAGAAGTAGACGGCGAGGACGCCACCCGCATCAACATCATTAACGACGTGCGCTCCACTGCTGGCGAAACCGAGTACGAGTTCTACAAGATGCTCTTCACTGAGTTCTTGGATGAAGATGGAGCAGCCTTTGCTGACGCTCCTGCTTGCATCGCCTACATTAACGACAGGACCAACCCTTCCGTCGAGACTGGCGGAACCTCCTTCGCTCAGACCGAGCACATGGACTTCGAGAGAGACGCAACCAACACTTCTGTGATGTTTAGCAACGGAGACACCCACGGGGTCAACTCCATCTATGCTTCTGCCGAGAGTGACGGGACGGTCTCCATCAAGACCGTAAAGTCCGATGTTGTCCTGTATTCCGGGTTGAACCATGATAACTTGACGTTGAGCCTTGCTGACGCAGGTGGCTCTATCAACGACGTGGTTAACGCCTTGAACGCATACTTCGCCGTCAGCCCTGTGGCCTCTGGTGGAGACTACATCCCCTCCTATGAGACCCTGGCGGGGGTTGCTGTCACAGGCAACGACGCGGAGGGCGAGACCCCTACAACGGGAACACCCACCCACATCCTGACCACTGCTGGTGATGTCAGCTCTGGACATGGCGCTCGTTACTGGTCCGACGAGACCATTGACGCTGCAGGTGAGTACTTCACGGTCAAGGTAACGGGCCAAGGTAGGTTCATCTTGGCGTTGTCTGACGCTGATGATGCCACGATGCAGGCTGCACTGCTTAACGACTCCGGCAACGGCCACTCGGGAATCACTTGGGGGAATGCCTTCTATGACTATGGTTCCTACAAGGCACCGTGGACTACCTACGGAACTGGTGGTCTGAGCTACGGCCCAGGTTGGTCGTTCTACGGCAATGACGCAATGATGCGTTACAACACTACTGTCCAAGATGCCTTCGACAACATGGACGAGGTCCTCTTCAAGGTGGGTATCAACAACGAGGGATACATCACCGTCTGGTACTGGGATGCTGGTCGTACCAATGATTGGATTATGACTGCACGCCGGGGAACCACAACCCCGGCTGGTAACTATCGCTTGGTGGTTAAGCTCTGGGACCAGAACAGTACCCTTGTTGAGACTCCCCTGCGTGTAGCTGTTGACCCTGTTGCCCCTGTGATGACGTACCACTACGTGGAGAGTCCTGACGGCGTGTTCAATTACCCGCTGTTTGCCACCCAGGAAGAGGCCGAGCATTACGATTCGGGGAATGGAGGAGCTGGAGCAGCTACCCAACAGACCTTTATCGACGATACGCAGCCTGGACGCATCTGGTACGCCCCTGCAACGGGCTACACAAGCACGGCAACGTCTGCACCTGTTGACACTTCTGAGATTACCTGGAACGTGGTTACCACCCAGGCAGACAACCTGTTTGCTCCTGCTGCCTTCAGCTTCTCGCACGTTACTGCGGATGAGCTGAGCGCCATTAACCTGCAGATCACCCCTGCTGACGCCAGCTTTACGACCGCTGTCGCCTTCGTTCCTGCTACCCCCGGTCTCAGCATCGTGGGCGCGAACATTGAAGGGACCCTCCCAGAGGTCACTGGAGATAACGTCAGCAACCCCAGCGATACTATCGTCGCTACAGTGACGCGGACCAACAACTTCGGCTCTGCTTCTGCCAGCTTCAACATCGTGGTCTCGAACCTTACTGCCCCTGCTACTGCTCTCAGTGGCTTCACCTGGGAGAACACTTCCACGCCTTTGGTAGATGCGGACACCCTGGATGATGGGTCTGTTGTCCACTTAGAAGACACCATTGCATCCGGCCAGCGCTTCATGATCTCCCAGGCTTACGTTGAGACCAACATCCTACCAGCCCTTCAGGCTGCAGGTGATGTGGTTTACCTGGGCATTGGTGATGGGGCCGCTGTCTGGACTACTGTCGAGGACGCGGACTGGGAGATGTTCATCAAGTGGGAGTACGTTAGCGCGACCTCTCACCGGAGCACCTTGCAGAATGGTACGACTGACGCTGTGGTCATTAACAGCCTGACTGCCGCACTCTATGACTACGCTATTGAGGTTGATGGCACTGATATTGGCGTCATTGCTTGTAACTCGAACAGCATCATGAACGAGCCCTCGCTTGGTAATGGAGGGACCTTTAGCCGGTCCCTACTGACGACCGGCTATGCTGGGACCATCCCAGTGCAGGTATCCTTTGCTGCTGTCAGCACCCAGGCAGACTTCTCGACAACGGGTGTCTCTGAATTCAACATCCCTGCTCCTGCTAACTGGATTCAGGTCGTAGGCCAGCCTACCCACACTCTCCTTTTCGACGGTTCTGGTACTATGCCTGCGCTATCGGCAGGCTACACTTACCGTTTCCTCATGGCTGACGTTAAGTACGTGGGGACAGATGTCACGGGTCTCCACGCGGACGACGACCTGAGATTCACAGCAGATGGGTCCACCGAGTTTACAACAGGGATTACCCGCGTAGGTAATCCCAATGATGCAGGGGCCTACGTCGAGTTCTCTATCCCTGCTGGAGTTGCTCCCCTCTCTTGGTACACCGACCACAATGGCATTGGTAGCGCTACAAGCTTCGCCATCAGTGGTTCTGTTGCGTCCAACTTGACCTCGTGGAACAAGGCACTGGACTTCTCCGGGTCAAGCCAGCACGCCAAGCAGGTATCCTCCAGCTACAACCACAACGCTTTGCGGATGTCCACCCTCGCGGTGACCGTTGCAGCACCTTCCACTTCTGGCAACACGTCAGGAGATTCCAACTCTCGCCCTTGGGCTACATCTATTGTGTTCAGAGTCGATGGTAATAACTCCAACCAGCACATCTGGAACAGCGGTGAGGGTGCAGGGTCTACGGACGACAACATCTACCTGCGTATGGATGCGAGCCGCAACCTCTTCTTCGGGTGGGGTCGGCAGGGCGCACTGAACGAGGTCTACTTCCAGACGATGAACCCTTCAAACTGGTATGGGCTCTATATCGCCCACACGGGTGAGAGGCTCAGTGGAGCTAACGCTACAGCGGCTAACCTTTCGGACTGTTTCAGCATTAGGTTCGTGAACCTGACTACGGGTGTTGTCGGAGAAGAACTGACGACGAAGGCCCTGCTTTACAGCTGGTGGTACAACACTGGTGGACGCATGGACCGGGCTATAGGCGGGGACTTCACCATTGCTGGACGAGGTTCTAACCGTAACTTCCACGGCAAGGTTGCTTCTATGGTGGTTACCACACTTGAGCGTAACGTGGCCATGCCCTCCGATGCGGAGATTAAGCTGATGGTGACCGACCCTGTGAAGTGGATGGCTGACCACAAGACTGGGCAGACCTACCGTGCACCTTGGGCCAGCAATAGCACCTCGAACTGGCAGGTCGGTAACAACACTTCTAAAGCCTCGACCCAGGTCTGGCTGATGGGAGATGGAACCAATGACTCTTACGCAAATGGAATCAGGAACCAAGTGCATTCAACCGACCAGAACGATACCAAGCTCCAGCTCAACTCAATGGTCTCTAACGACATTGAGACGGTATCCATCCCCGGTCTGACGTAGCCCTTTAGCAAGAACAGAGGAGAGAGCATGCCACCCGTGAAGAAGAAGAGAGCTACCCCCGCCAAAGGTAAGGCCAAGGTAAAGACCACTGCCTCCGGCAAGAAGGTCAGCTACGGCCAAGCCGGTAAGGCAAAGGGGGGAGGCGCTCGCGTAAAACCCGGAACCAAGAAAGGGGATGCGTACTGCGCCAGGAGCGCGGGCATAAAGAAGGGACTACCTAAGAAAAAGCAGAACGACCCCAATACTCCGAACAACCTGTCCCGGAAACGGTGGAAGTGTTCTGGGAAGAAGTCAACCAAGTAGTGTGGCGCACAGGTCTCCGCCGTGATACGGGGAGTGTTCCCCCCAAAAAGGAAGTAGAATGAACCTTGAGAAGATTGAAGCACGCATCGCCCTTCTGGTCGCACGTCTGGAGTCCTCGAACATCGACGCCTCCGAGCTGCCTGCCATCTTTGACGCTGCCTGGGACCTCGTTGAGTGCGTCGTGGCGTCCGCCGTTGACCGTCGGTTGACTTTTTCGGAGATGCGAAAGATCATGTCACGAGTGCGTTATCTGCGGGCCGTTGTAGAACTGGCGCGAAAGGACTAATAACAGACTTGCGGAAGGAGGGACACCGGGTTATAAAAAGCCGGTGTCCCTTTCTTTTGCCCCACCTAAAACACGGCGAACATGTGTCTGACCCTACTACCCCTTCCCCTCTCAACGAAAGGGTCGCCCGAATCGAGGAAAAAGTCGATGTCCTCCCTCAGATGATGACGTTGATGCAGGGGATGTCCAGCTCGATGGCCGTGCAGGCCGAGAGGTGGTCGGTGACTGACGCCCGTCTCCGCAAGCTGGAAGAGGAGCGCCGCTGCGGAGAACACGTCGAGGTGCAGGTCACTGAAAACGAAGCCGCTATCGTGGAAGTCAAGGAAGCCGTCGCCGGTCTGAAGGTCACCGTCGATGGTGTCGCGAAGGGCTGGGAAAATTCCCGCAAGACGGTCAAGTGGGTCCTGACCGCTGCGCTCGGAGCGGGGCTCGGTGGCACCGCCATCGGAGACGTGATACTTAAAGCTCTTGAGTAGAGCGGATACCGATACCTTCGACAACAGTCCTCCATTGATGGACTCCCCGCTCTTCAATAGGGCGGCTGACGACCCACCCTCGGCGCTTCATGTTGCCGAGGGCTCTTCGGATGTGCTCCTCGCAGTCGTATGCGTACAGGAGCCAGTGGTCGACGATGTCGTCTGTGGACATCCAAGCGGAGTCGGAGATCTCCATCGCTATCAGGATGCGGGTCTCTACTGCCGTAGCCTTGCTGGCCCACCAAGCACTCATTCCGCGTAGTCCTCCATCAGGCTCGACAACCGGAGCATCTCCGTGTCGAAGTCCGACCCCTCGACACGGCGAAGGATGACCAGACCTGCCCAATAGTTGTGGCTGGAGCCGTTCCAGTCGAAGATGGGGTCGTTGAAGTCGCAGAAGACCCCTGTGCTCATGGCACTCAGGCGAACCCCATCCGCCCGTGCGAGGGAGCTAAAGTCCAGGGTATGTGAGTGTCCTGCGATGCAGGACATGTACTGCTTGGTCAGCAGGCTGCGAGCCATGTTCACTCCTCCTACAGCGCGGTCCATCACACCGGACGTGAAGTAGTGGGAGAAGGCGACATCGTCGACCATGAAGAGCTTCTTGAAGGCGACGACCTCCCAGCCCCGCTCTTCCCAACCGATGTCCTTCATCGGGTCCATCAGCCCTTCGTAGCGAGGGTTCTTGCTCAGCAGGCGAGATACCCGTGGACCTTCGTGGTTGCCCTCTAAGGCCACGAGACGGGCGGGGGTGCCTCCGAGTCCACGGTGGAACTCTTCAAGGGCAGCACGGCACGCTGCGATGTCCTCCAGGTACACCTTGTCCATGGAGCCCTTGGTGCCGTCGGAGTGCATCGACGTACTCTCAAAATCCCCGAAGTCCCCCATCTGGATAACGATGAAGTTCCTCCCTGCTGCGGTCGCGGCGAAGTACAGGTCTTGTGCCAGTCTCCCGGCAGCATAGAACCTGGACAGGTCCTGTCCGGGGCAAACGTGGGCGTCGGGGATTACGAGGACATCAGTAGTTGTGCGCATGCAGCTACTCCTAACACCCCTCTGGGAGGGTGTCAAGGCTTAGTCGACCGGGCGTAGCCGTTTGCTGCCCATCCTCCGCCTTTTAGGTGAAAGGTCGTAGCGGACATGAGGGTCTTGCCTTTGGCCCCACATGCAGGGCAGGGGGGAGGAGCGTCTTCGGCTTTCTTTAGCTCCTCGTAGAGGTGCTGGCATCGGCTGCAAGCAATTTCGTATAGGGGCATCTTACTTCCGTATCAGGGGAGGGGGTGGAGGAAGGGACGGCATCAGGCGCGTCCTCTTCTCGGAGGGAGGCAGCCCTCCTCTCTCTATACGCCCCAGGTGAAACAGGCCGATAGCGACAGCGTCCTTTGCGTCGTGGCCAAGGGTGTCCCAGATTGCCGTCTCTTCGGCGTTGAGAGCAGTGGAGACCCTCCTCTGGTGCGTGTTCTTGTTCGCGTTGCCCTTCCACATCATGGGCTGGTATGTACGAGAAAAGCCCTGCCGACCGAGGATACGAGGTATCGCCAGTCGACAGGACTCTACCCGGTCGAGGTCTTCATCGAATAGTGATTGGGCTGGGCGCTTGTGCATTCGCTCGGTTACGAGGTCGAAACCTCGGCCTGCTGCAGTTTGTTGGAGCCAATCCACACTCACATATGGGAGTTTGTCCTCGGGGGCCGCTATCGTGACAGCGGAGGTGAGCACCCCGCTTGTGAAACATGCGAGCCCCAGCTTGGTTGCGCCAGGGTCCATCGTGAATAACAAGGGGGGTGGGGTTTTCATGCGAGAAGCGTCCAGCAGATTACGTAGATTGCAACGGTCGGGAAGAGTGCCCAGACTACCACGGTGAGGCAGCCGAGCATCGTCCCGACGTTGACCCTGAACCACTGTCGGATGCTTCTGAGGGTCTTCACTTCTTCACCGCCAGACGGTAACGGAGGGCGGGACGGCCCGCCATGCCGGGGATTCGGACGACGGGTGCAAGCTCCACGTCCCCTGCTTTCAGGGCGTTCCGAAGATGTCGGGACAGCGCGTTGCTGCTGATTCCCAGGACATCTCCCAGGTCCTTCTTGGTGCAGACCTCCATCACGCCGATGAGTTCGACAACGAGAGGGTAGTTGGAGTCCGACCGGACCCGGCGAGATTCCGATGCTTCACTTTTCATTCAAGATCTCCTGCACGTCACTGGTGGCTACTGCCATGATGGCCGCAACCCTGGCGCTCTTGGAGAGGAGGGGGATAGGTAGGCCCCACTCAACTCGGGCGGCGGTGCCCATAAAGGTACTCTCTGATGTCTGGGCCATCGCCTGGATGCGGGCAGCAGCGCAGCGGCGGGCGGCAGCGGCCTTACCTGTGCCGGGGACGGCGAGGATAGTGACCACCTCGTAGGTGCGGACGGTCGTGCTCTTCAACGAGCGGTCTCCACTCTTTGCAGTGTACGAGAGGGTGTATGGAACTTTGTAGCTTTCAGTCTTTGCGTCGGTCATTCATTTCTCCAGGAGGTATTCTAATCTGTCTCGGCCATCATTGCAAGGCGGGTTGTTAATCTTTTATGCTTTTCTGCGAGTTCATCGTATGCTGCCTCAAGGCGAAGAGCAGCTTTCTCGTACCGTTTTGCCTTCCACTTCCAGCTGTTTGTCTGCTGCATCTGGAAGTCCATGGCTGCGACACTGGGGTGAGGCCCCATCGAGACCTGTCGGTAGTGAAGGAACCTGTCACGGTCTGTGTACCTCCAAGCATCGGCTTCGGAAAACACTACACACATCGGTTCTATCTGCCGCATTATCACCCACGCAGGCATCAGTCCCATTCCTTTTCCGGTAGACCCGCCAAGATGTCGACGAGGGCGCGGATGTCGTCGTCGGACATATCCACCTCTTCCTCTAAGGAGGGGGTTCCCTCGAAACCGTATGTGACGAAGAGGTCATCAGGATCAGTAAGCTCTTCTTCCTCCAGGGAATACACGGCGAGGTCGCCGTTGAACCCTACCCGAACCATGCGTTTGCATGCCTCGAACCCTCGGACAGTGGAATCCTCGGAGTCATACACAACGGTGATAACGCGGGAGCCTATGTCGTCCCCTTCCGGGGTACCCAGGTCGATGGAGGAGATGGCGAGGAAGGGGGGCTGCGTCAGGGGCGCGGAGATGGGCGTGCTCAGCCAGAGCTTATAGGACTTCTCTTCTTCTGCGTGCGTCATGTTGTCTCCTTCAGGTGTTCTATAATGTACTCAGGGCAGGAAGTCAACCAATCCATCGGGAGAGTTTCGCCTGATGGGCCGCCGCGCTGCTTGTCGGAGAACTCCCAGGGCAAGTACTTGCCATTGGGCAGGACGTGCAGGTCCGCTGCTTTGTCCCAGCGGACGGACACAGTGGCCTCAGTCCGCATGTGCTTGTCCACGTCAGGGAAGTACCGGTTAGTACAGGAGAGCATAATCTCCTGTGCCGCTGGCACCCAGATGTGGGCAGTGTCAGCAGGTCCCTCAAACATGAACTCGTCGTGGACGAAGTTCCAGATGCTGCAACCGAAGAGAGGGGAGGACTTGTCGACGAGGCAAGCGTAGAGGAGCTTGTACATGACTTCCTTACAGAAGTCTGCCGCACGTCCCTGGAAGTAACTGTTGGCCCCTGAGCTGCTGCTGCAGCCCCCGCGAATGCGGTGGGACACAGGCTGGCGCATAGACCAGGGAGTGTCCCAACCAGGAGCGCGGGACTTTAGGTCATCCAGCCACTCCCTGGACTCCAGCAGGACCTCGTTCCACAGGCGGATGAGTTGCTCGGCTTCGTACAGGCTAAGCTCCACGCCCATGCCCAGCGCGTAGTCAACGAGGGTGGCAGGCTTCTGCAGCATACCGGGGCAACCGAAGATGGGAACCTTAGCGAACTTCCGGCACTTGACGACCCTCTCCTCTTTTGCCTTGAGACGCACCATGTACTCCTCTAAGGTGATGTCCTCGCTGTAGAAGGTCTTGAGGACGTGCCGCCCGAACACACTGTGGACATCGAGACCGGCGTTGAGCCACTCGGCCATGGTCGACACGCCGTACAACTCCAGGCAGTTCTGTGCCCAGGAGAACATCTCCAACGTCGAGTAGTCAATGGAGACCACCACGTTGCCAGGGTTGGCAGTGAAGCAGCTACGGAAGTACCCGCGAGAGTCGGGGTTCTGCATGTTGGGGCTACGGCATGCGGTACGGCCTGAACGGACGAGGAAGATAAACCAAGGGCGGACTTTCCCGACACGGGCTGCACGCTCCAGGAGAGGCACCTGTCGAGTCAGAGCGGCGGTCGCGGCCTTACCCTTGGCGTACTCCACCAGGAGGGGGTGGCCGGAATACTGGAGGGTGTCGGTCGAGGTGGACACGCCACCTTTTGCGGTCTTGGGAGGGTCGCCGTCGTAGGCGAGGTCGACCCATGCCTTCAGCACGCTGGTGTCTGTGTTGCTCCAACTCTTGGGCTTCTCTCGCACGTTAGGGTCACGGCCACCGTCGCACATCTCGCAGTCGCGCAGGTTAGGAACGTCGCCCACCCGGCCCTTGCCCTGGCATCCACGGCAGCCTGTGGTCTTTACCCAGCCGCCTTCCTGGGCGATGGTGGCCGCCTTGGCTGCGACCTCCCGGATCTCCCCAGCGTAGAGGTCGACACGCTCGGCGTCGACGGAGCACCCGCTGCTGCGAATGACCTCCAGGCAAAGCGCCGCGCTGGTCTGGCGAAGCTCGTCCCAGATGAGGTGGGTAGCGTCGTCCTGCACGATGCTGCCCTGTTGGGTGAGGGTGTCGGAGTTCTGCTGGTTCAGGAAGGCACGGCGGGTCCAGACGGAATCCATTGCGCTGTACGCAAGGGCCTTGATGGGCCAGCGAGGGATGGAGACGCCGATTAGCTCGTGGTAGCGGAGACGCCAGGACGTGGGGTCCTTCTTGTCGGCGGAGAGGTCGACGTTGAACCGTGCCTGGACGATGTCAGCGAGGCTGTACGGGCCGATGAAGTCCTTCCGGCGGAGCCTGTGCTCGAAGGTGAACTTGCCCATGCAGCCGTGGGCGATAGCCCAGAGTTGCTCTCGGACCATCGTGTCGCGGAAGTTGCCGCTGACCCAGTCAGGCAGGGTCTCCCACCCTACGAGGTTCTCGCAGGTGACGCCGTACTCATAACAAAGGTTGTGGGCTACCCAGATGGCATCCTGGCGCATCTCAAAGAGGAGCTTCCCCAGCTCACCGCGAACGACGATGGCCCACTCGTCTGCCTGTAGGTCGACCTTCTCGCTCTCCCAGTACTCCGCACCGGCAGCAGCCTTGAAGGCATCACGGATGTGCAGGCTGTCGGCACCGCCGCAAAGGCTTAGGCAGACAGGGTGAGGATGAGGGACAACCTCGGAGATCAGAGGGGTCTCGTAGTCGAATCCGACGATGGGCAGGTTGGGGGTCATTATTCTTTGGCCTTTGGTGGGAAGGGCAGGTCGAGTTGGGCGGAGGGAGTACAGCGGGGGCAGCGGTCTGTGCCGGGGTCCACTGGGTAGTAGCCGCAGTGTCCGCAGTCGAAGAGTTCGTCCACAGGGCCGAGGGGCTTAAACGCGAAGGTGGGCTTGGTCAACGGTATCTTCATGAGTGTGTCGCTCTGAGGAGGGATGTAGGGGGTGTGGGCCTCGCAGCCCAGCGGGAGTCAGGGGAATACTCCTACCCTACATGTTGCTTAGAAAGGGGTGGTGGCGGCAGATACAGGGCCCATCTTAGCGCGGGCTTCGAGGATGTTCTTGTTCTTCTCGCTCTCGGGGTGCCAAGCATCGATCTCGCTGTAGTTGCCGGAGGCGAACAGGCGGACGATGATCTCCTGGCCGATGAGCGCGGCCTGCGTCTCGCTCTTGACAGCACGGCGGATGTCCTCCACAGTGATCTGCTTGTCGACCATCTCCACTCCCATCTCGGGCTCGGAGAAGAGGGCAGCGAGCAGCTTCTTGCTGCGGGCCAAGTTGTACTTGGCAGCAGTGGTCCAGCCGTTGCGGGTCTGCGAGAGGTCGTACCACACCTTGACTTCCGAGCCCTTGGGGTTGGAAGCTTCAATGGCCTGGGTCTTGTAGTGGCGGCTCGGGATGTTCTCGACCACCTCGGAAACCTCGAACTCAAAGACGATGAAGGGCTGGTTCTCCTTCTTGACCTGGGTACCCAGGACGATGCCCTGGAGCTTGAGCTTGTACTCACCGAAGCGGAGCTGCTGGCGGTCACCAGACTGGGGGGCGGAGTTGTCGAGGGCGTCGGCGTTGCCGAAGATGTCGTCGCAAACGGAATCGGAAGAAGGGCGGGTATCGTTCATCATGGTGTAGGTCCTATTGGTGTGCTGCTCTTGGAGCATCTGCATTCTAACATGCGTTGGGTTGGTCGTCAAGTCAAAGAGTCGAGTATTTTAATCAGGGTCTGTGGCGGAGTGTATCGCCCCGTGAGGCTTCTTGGTTCTATCCCACGGGGAGGAAGGTGTCAACTGCATCTTGTGAGAATCTTCTGCACTGCTGGGGGTGCGTCCTTCCAGTTGGCCAGGAGCAACTTCTGCTTCTGCTGGGTGGAGTCCTGGATGTACTCCGAACGAAGTACACACTTCTCAAGTCGTCGGTGCTGGGAATCGGTGTGGGCCAGTATCTCCCACTCGCATGCCTCCTCCTGACCGTTGCGGTGGTTCCGGCCAAGAAGCTGCTCGGTCATCTTACCCGACGACCACTGCTCCAGTACGAGGCAGTTGCGGTAGGGCTGCATGTTGTGTCCCTTGTGGAACACTTTCATCGGGAGGCAGGCTTGGGGCATCCGGCGGGGGTCAGGCTTGGGCTTGGCAGTCTTGACGGGCATACCCATCAGGCTGAGACGCTCCCCTACCGCGCGGCTGTAGTACCACAGGATAGCTGGTCCATCCTGGGAGTAGAGCCAGTCCCTGGCCCATATCAGGACCTCGTTGCTGACCCACGTCGTGATGGTCGGAGGGGCGTCCATATCTCGGAGAGCGTCCCATGCCCAGAATGCCTTGGACAGGTTGTTACGGGGGCTCTCCTCTCTGACCCATCTCTCCACCAGGGCGGGGGAGTCGCAGCCCTCGCGGGAGAAGTCCTTGAGGTAGGAGCGGACTTCTGAAGCCCATGCCTTGCGGGCCTTGTCCCACTCGGAGTCTGCGTCGACAGCGTCCCAGTCCCACTGATTGAAGAAGCCGATGGAGAGGGTGCCCATGTGACGGGCAAGCTCCGTGCCGTCGACGATGTCGTCTCCGTTGGGGAGAACTTCCTCTGTTGCTACCTGCTTTATGATCTCCCGGAGGTCCGGGCCGAAGTCGGGGGACACCACTGAGATGTTGAGGGCGGTGTCGGTGGAGCTTTCGGTCGTCATCAGCACGCCGTAGGTGGACGCGAGCCGGAGGTTGAAAGCCTGACGGCTGGCCTTACGCTGCGCCGCAACGAGGTCGGCGTTGCTCGCCTCGCGCTGGGGCCACGGCACCTTGAACAGGTCGCACAAGGGCTGCATCCGTCGAACGTCGTCCTTGTTGGGCCGACCGTCCACGTCGATGACTGAACGCCAGCTATTGTAGTGGGGGTCCTTTGGCATCGGGATGAAGCTGAGGCGACGGACGGCGAGGCGGAGGAGGTGGGCGTACTCGTGGATGGACTGGTCGGTGATGGTTCCAGTCAGGGCGATGAACCTGCAGTCCGGCTTGTCGTCGAAGTGCCGGAGGAAACGCTTGGTGCGGGCAGCGCCGGGGTTGCCAAGGTTCTGGGACTCATCCGCGATGATGAGGTCAGGGTCGAGGTGGCGGAGGAGCGCGGAACTCTTGGCCTGGGACAACTGGCTGTACGGCAAGAAGATGGGCATGCGTCCCTCGCTGTCGCCCAGGTTGAAGTGCTCCCTCCACTTGAAGATCTCCCCCTCCATCTCCGTTACGAGGTCGGGAGGCAGCAGCAGCACAGTGGTCTTGACATCTGGGTACAGCATCGCGAAGAGCAGGATGGCGAGGGACTTGCCGGAACCCACTGCGGACTGGGCGAACATTCCACAGCCAGGGTACTTCGCAATGAGGCTCGCGGCCTCCAGCATCGCTGCCTGATTGGCACGGAGACCGAACTCCCCTGTCTTCCCTTTCGTCACGATGGGGTTCCACTTGGCGCGGAGGCTACCGTCTGCGTCCTTGGGGTCGATGTCGTGCTGAGGCAGCCGACCGACATGTCGCCAGAAGATAGTGTCGGTGTTCTCGGAGGGGGTAGTCACTTGGTTGCCTGTCTGTGGTACGGGTGGGACGTGGGGAGGATGCGGAGGATGTCGGCGGCAGTGGCCGGAGTCGGTAAGTAGTAAGGGAAGCGTTTACCTTGGTGCATCTCGGAGACTTCGCGGAGGGACGAAGGTGGAACGTGGCCAGCGTCTACGAGGTACGCGAGAATGCGGAGGCTTTCGAGGTTGTCGGAGTCTACGGTGCAGTACATTGGGTGTCCTTGTGTTAGCCCCGCCCAGGCCCCACTGGGCCTGGACGGTGTAGCGTGGCTGTCGCTGCCTTGCGACCGGCGAGACACATGATTGCCAGGAGGCAGGCTATCTATATCCCAGTCAGATGCGGAGGTCAACCCCAATTTCCTTGGCGAAGTTGACAATCTCAGCGAGGCGACCGTCCAGGAGGAGCTTTGTCCCTGAGACACCCCATGACAGGTACAAGACGGGGGCCTTCTCCTGCTCCAGGGCGGGGGCAGGGGCAGGGGCGGGGGCGTCCGGCGTCATGATGTCTTCAAGCACGGCGGCAGGGGTCTCGACAGGTGCGGGGGCGACGACGGGGGAAGGAGCCGGGGAACCCAGGGGCTGGAGCACACCGTCCACCAGGGCGTACTGGATGTCTCCCTCTTTCAGGGCCTTGCTGATGAAGCGGGAGGTGACGCGACCGGAGATGCCAGCCTTGCGAATGGCGGCCTTCCAGCTATCGACGTTCATGTCGAACAAAGCCGCTGCTTCCAGGTAAGGACTGGTCGGAGGGGACAGGTCCTTCACTTCCTCTGGCTCCTCGTATGCCGACAGTGCGGGGGCTGCCACAGGGGCGGGGGCTTCCACGGCGGCTGGAGCACTAAAGGTCTGGTAGCCCCCGTTGGGGAGGATGCTGCAGTCGGCAGCGAGGACAATGTCCCCACACAGTGACTCCATCGTCTCCTTCGTCATGCGTTGAATCTGGACCGGGGAGAAGCCCAGAGCCTTGAGTTCCCCACCCAGCTTGCGCTGGGTTTCCTTTGCACCCTTGGGGCGGAAAGCATCGAGGTCGGAGTCCATGGCGAAGCCCATGTTCTCGACAGCTACCTGGAAGGGGAAGACGTTGTACTTCTCGCACACCGACTCCACCATGCCAGATGGCAGGGGGATGACCCCAGCCAACTCTTTGGCTGCGGCAGCGATGTCGTGGGGGTCGTCCCCTCTCTTGGGCGTGGTCTCGACAGCGACAGGGGCAGCGGCGGGGGCGGCAGGGACAGCGTCGTTCAGACCAGGGATGTCCACCCCTGCGGCCTTTAGCTCCTCAATCTGAGCAGGGTTGTAGTTGGCGAGGTCTACGCGACCTGTGGCGAGGAGACGGGGCAGGGCCTTGGTGACGTGCATGCGGATGATGGTGGCAACGTCGGGAATCTTGATGGTCATAGTAGGTTATCCATGTTGGGAAGTCTGGTCGTAACGCGGGATGCGGGGCATGCCGAACAAATACTTGTGAACTCACAGGGGCGGTTGTAGGAGTTGCATGCAGACTCAGGCCCGTAGGGCACTCTCTCTGCGTACTTTAGTTTGGGTGTTTCGTTCTCGGGGACAGCGAGCTGGTAGAGGTTGGCGATGAAGGTGGCTGCCGGGACGACGGTCTCGAACCATGTGTCTTCGACCTGACTCCAGGGAGTGATAGCGGGAACTACCTCAATCTTGGGTCGGCCTGCACCAACGTAGACGTTGGCGTGTTCCACTTCTACCATGTCTGGTGGGTCGCTGGCAAGCAGAACATACGCATTCGACAAGAGTTGTACGTCTTCCGCCAACTCGTAGGATGTCTTTGCCCAGCGAAAAGACTTGTTGCTTGTGGTCTTCCAGTCCCTAATCCATGCGTGCCGGTGGAGGTCCACTCGACAGGTGAAGGGGACGAGAGGGTGGCAGGGGAAGTCACAGCGGGTCTCCACTCCCCAGCCATCGGCAGGGTCCAGTCCCTCATCCAGGCTGTCCGGCAGACCGGGGATGGTGCGGATAGCTCCGGTTGCGATGGCCCCGATGCGGCTGCCGTGGACGTTGATGTCTCGCCCGGTCAGCCCGTTCTCGATGGCCTCGTGTACGTCGTTGCCTATCTTGGAGGACTTGCTCGCGGGCCGCCAGTGTCCCAGGACGGACTGGTAGTAGTACTTCCTGGGGCATCCGTCGTCGAGGTGGAGCGCGGTGCTGATGGCGGAGGGGGAGACCCGGAGGTACCTCTCCTTTCCGTGCAGGTATGGTAGAGAGCGGAGCATCACAGCCCCTCAAAGAGGTGCTGCACATTCTGGGGGTACCGGCCCGTCTTCTCCATCAGGGCGGTCACGCGGGCCTCCGCTGCATCCAGACGGCGTGCCCTCTCGTCGGGGTCGTCCCAAAGGCGCAAGGCCATCGCGTCGTCCTGGGCCTTGGTGATGTCCGCTGCGAGGTGTCCCGCGTTCAGCACTGCGAGTTGGTACTCCTCCCTCTCTCGGATGTTGACGAGGGTGTCGATCCCTTCGTCTCCGCCGCCTTCTTTGCTGTCCAGGGCACAAAGGATCTCATCCAGTTGCACGCTGGCCTCGTTCCATGCACTGCGGAGGTCGGGGTTCAGGGGCCGGTTGTCTTCCAGAATCTCGGAAGCGGCGTGGAGGATGTCGTGTCGGGTGATGTTCACTTGGAAGTCCAGGTCTTAGGGTTGTTTATCTTGTCGCGGGTAGTGTCGTCAAGCTCGCCGCTGTCGAACACTGTCTGCCAGGGGACCCGGTAAAAGCACCGGTTGCCAGGGCGCTGCCCGTCGTCTGACCTACGGGTAACATCATCAGCGAGAGAGTCAAGGGCGCGGGTCAAAACAGTGTGCCGGGGAGGGCTCATGTCCTGCCAAGTCTCCATGACCTTGCGGTGCAGGACGTGGATGCCGTCGGGGGTGGCGTAGGCCCCTCGCAGGAAGCGACGTGGCCCCTGCATCAGATCCTTGGCGATGGACGCCAGGACCAGGGACACCTCGGGCTTGATGCCCTGGTTGCGGACGAACTTGCGGTGCCAGTCAGTGACCTCTCCCGACACCAGGAACCTTCCGTCGGGCTCCACATCCAGGGACTCGGCCAGCCAGACGAAGTGCCGGGTGATTGCCCCGCCATGTACCCACGCTTTCTTCACTGCGGGGTCGGCGAAAAGCTCCCGGAGGTAGTCGCCTGCTGCCTGGGCTACGCCAATCCAGACGACCCGCTCGACGATGGCGTCAATGCCTGCCTTGCCCAAAGTCTCACGAAATGGGAGACCGTCGGAGTTGTTGGCCGTGACACCTACGCGGAAGTAAGCATTGACCTGGGCAGGGGACTTGTACTTCTCCTCGACGGTGTGGGAGAAGTTGGCGGTCAGGCTACGGAAGGTTGCGCTGGCACTGGACGGGCCGCCGCTGAACTTCTTGATGTTCACACCCTCGTCGGCGACCAGGAGCGGGGACTGTAGGAGCCCGGTCTGATGTGTGGCGTTGGTGATCTGGTTGTAGTCTCCCCGTGGGCCTTCCCACCGCCCCTCAAGGGCGTGGAAGAACAGGGACTTGCCGCAGCCAGGATTCCCCTGGAGGTAGAGACACGCGACGGGGTTGTCCGCAGTCTTGTGTGCCACGGCGACCCAACGGCACAGACGGCGGTACTGGTCCCCGGCGAGGAGCTGCATCCACTTCTCAACCTGGGCGTTGTACTCCGGCTTCACGTCAGCGAGGCGGTGGCAGGGAAGCTCCAGGTTGCGGCGGTTGTTGGTGAACCGGGCAGATGTCAGACCGGAGCGGTACGCGACACTGTCGACCATGCCACCGACTTTGTCGAGGACTGCACTGGCGGTGTTGAGACCACCCTTGGGCCCCAGCGTTACGTTGTCCAGGTCGATGGGTAAATCTCGCTGCATCAGCCGCATCGTAACCACAGCCTGCTCGGCGGCCACGTTCAGATACGTATACTCTCCGTTCCCGCAGCGGGCGTCCAACGCGAAGTAGTGTTGACCGTTAGTGAGAAGCAGCGGCCAGGAGCTTCGCAGTTCGTCGACCTCCTTGATTGCGTCCACGCCCTTCTGCTTCTCCATGCGGGCAGCCCAGGCAATCTCTGCTGCCTCCAGGCATACCTCCCAGAGGTCCTGCTCTTTCTCCAGGCGCACGGCAGTGGTCTCGCGGAAGGATGCGAGGCAGAAAGCATAGACCGTGCGGGGGTCCTCTGCGAGGGGAGTGGGTGCGAAGCTTCCGATGATGAGCTTCTGCAGTGCCTGGAACGGGGTCACCCTTGGTACTGAGATGGGGTAGCCCTTGGCGAGGAGCCGGTAGCACTCGACCAAGTAGTCCTTCCCAGCGCGTGCGGAAGCGGCTTTGGCTGCCTTCTTCCAGCTATCGCTGACCTTGGGCAGGGTCGAGGACTCGGGTGCAGCCACCGGCCACGTAGGCTTGTCTTCGACAGTGGCAACCTTCTCGGCTTCCTGGGCACAGACCCAGCAGGCGAAACGCCAGAACTCGTCAGGCTCCCGGCCGGAAGCGAGCAGGCTGTTCCAGAGACAGGAGATGAGGACAGTGGGGTCGACGATGGACGCTTGGCTCGCGATGTGTGCCATCGCGGAGCGAGCGGCGCGGAAGATGCTGCCGTCGCCATCACTGGCGAAGAGGGCGTCCCCGCGAGTCACTTCAGGAAATAGGATGTTGCGCCGCCAAATGTAATCCGGGATGTCCATCGGCTTGGTGGGGCACTCGCCGTCGATGGGCGCGGCTACAGACTTGGCTTCTGGTGTAAGTCCCAGCGCTTGGTGGATGTCGTGGGGAAAGGTCTCGGGCTCCTCGCAGAAGGCGGTCATCGCCTTGCCGTCGCGGACGACCTGGGGCATGCGGAAGAGCCGGTTCCATTGATAACATTGTGCGTCGACGATGATGCCGACCTCGGCGAGCAGGACCTCTCCGATGTACTCCAGCAGGTGGCCAGCCACGTCCAGCTCGACGGGCTTGCCGAGGTGCAAGCAGATGCGGTAGCCAGCCCGTGTGGTGTAGCCCCCGGCGAAGTCTCGGAAGGCCAGTGGCAAAATATCCAGCGCCCCGTTGAGTGCAGACTGTGCCAGCTCCTCGGATTCCCAGGGCTGGTGGCTGGGGTTGTCGATGTCGAACATCAACCAGTGGAGCTGGATACCCTGGGCCATGGCCCAGTCCTGGCTGGTCTTGCCCAGCCGGGGATAGCTATCGCCCCGGCTGGGCAGGTAGGCGACCGCGTGGGCATCAGTCGGGAGGGGGCCCCAGGCTTGGTCGAGTGGGAGGATGCGTCCGTGCGCTGCCATCGCTGGGGCGTTCACGTCCAGACTTTTCTGAAACTTGGTGTCGAAGGTCAGGATATTCATAGGGTCTCTCAAGGTGTCGACGGACTACTAAGACGGCGGGGGATGGTGCGCAAGGACTTTATTCAATCAGGTCGGCGAAGTGCGGGCTGAGGGGCTGGAAGGGGGGTAGGTTGAGTCGGGAGAGGTTGGCCCCCGCCAGGGTTCGTCTGAACCCTGGCGGGGGACTGGAGGGGCCTTAGCGCCCTGCCAAGGGAGTGCTGGCTTCGGGCGCACCGATGTCGATGCCGTTCCGCAGTGCGGTCAGGTAGTAGAGCACCGCCCCCGCCTGCCGACAGACCCTGCGGTAGACGCCGCCGACCTGCACGCCGCCGTCCGCTCGGGTCTTCCCCGCGTACTGCGCCTGGACGTAGCGGAGGGCTTCCTCCTCGTCGGGGTTGGGATCGGTGAAGTACTCAACTGCTCGCCGCTTGGCGTAGATTCTCAGTGCTGGGCTCAAGGGGCTGTGCTGGTCACGGAGGTCGAAGACAGTCTGCCGGTAGTCTTCCAAGACGAAGGGGAAGAGGTCGGGGTCTGCGGTCCAGATGACGGGGCTCTCCCCTGCTGCGGCGTTGGTGATGGTGCCGACGAACATGTCGCCCTTCTCGCTGGCGTACTGCCCCTGTCGGGTGGTCGCCCCGTTGTGGGTCCTGGCCCACGCGGAGAGCCGCCCGCTGGGAATGGTTAGGTCGGTGCGAACGGCTTTGGATGGCTTCATTGGTAGAGTTCCTGGTAGATGGCATTCGTGGGGATGGTTCGGACGATAGGGTCTTGTTCGGCCCAACCGGTATTGCAAGCGAAGGTCCAGACGGCGACAACGTCTTCGTCTGGGATGTCCACCGCCAAGCTATCCGAGAGCGGTGACGGAGTCAAGGCACGAACGCAAAGCAGTTCGGTGGGTGGGTGGTCAGGGTCTTGGTCCAGCATGCGAGCCCAGAAGGCG
>Ga0209632_10000469_pt1 | contig 42008 bp, 17 predicted proteins | sample COG_10_FD_184754 | JGI IMG/M metagenome (GOLD analysis project Ga0209632, IMG submission 184754) | Pelagic Microbial community sample from North Sea - COGITO 998_met_10 (SPAdes) (version 2) | ecosystem: Environmental > Aquatic > Marine > Neritic zone/Coastal water | place: Helgoland, sampling... | reverse complement strand
AAAGGGCTTCAATTCCAACAGCACCAGTTCCATGACAAGCACCGCAAATCATGTTGTAATAGTTCTTTCCTGCCTCTATATCGCCACCTTCAACAGTAGCCTCATGTGTTGGGGAAGGCATTGTTTTGATGTAAGCAATTACATCGTTAATTCCATCGCTATCAAGCGTTTTTGCGAAAGCAACCATTTGCGATCCAAAAGCATCCTTTTCATGTACGCCCCGCTTTTTGGTTCGGAAATTATTTAGCTGTTGTTTAAGGTAATAGGGCTCTTGGTCTGCCAGTGCTGGTGCACCTAACGCAAGCATCCCCTCTGCTTTTTGTCCGTGACATGTGGCGCAGGTCATGTACAAGGCTTTTCCTTTTGTGGCGTTTCCTACAGCGGCTTTCTTAACAAGCGATTCAGGTTTTGTAGCCGGTTTCTTGTCGCCTGAACTATCGCAGCTTACGAGTAGAAAAGTAAAAGCAGTAATTAGGATAAGCTGAGTTGGATTTCGCATGGGATGAAGATAGTTTGCGAAGATGCAGAATTGTTCGTGAAATAATTGTCAGTTTTTAGCTCCAAAGCCTAATAATGATTCCGCAATAGCGTAACATGTCCAATCTTGTCCTCAAACGTATTAGGATGAATATCGGTGCTGTATTTCAGCGTCCAGACGTAAACTCCCTGTTGTGCTTCTAGGCCATTGGTGTTACCATCCCAACCTTCGGTTTGTTCGTTAGAATGATAAATATGCTGTCCCCAACGGGTGTAAATGTTTAGTTCGAAAAAGGCAATTCCATGTCCGTAAACGTAGAAAACGGGATTGGTAGCATTTCCGCCAGGTGTAAAGGCATTGGGCACATAAATAGTGGGATAAGTGTAAACTATGACAGAATCGGAAACCGAGCAGCCGAACTCATCCGTTACTACTAAATAATATGTGGTGGTTTCTTGTGGATCAGCAATCGGATCAGGGCACGTGGTACAACTCAGCCCTTCGGGCGGACTCCAAAGAATGGTGCTGTTCGGGCTCGTTTCTGCGTACAAATAGCCTGGTACGCCAAGCTGTAAATAAGCATTGTCGCCCGCATTGGTGGTTGGAGCGCCCGAGACGTAAACAATTACAGAATCGGTTACTTGGCATCCAACGGAATCTGTAGCTGCAACTACGTAGACCGTGGTTTCTGTGGGTAGTGCATTTACTTGGGCCGTATCTGAGCTTTCTAGACTAAACGCTGGCGACCAATCGTAGGAAACAATCCCTTCACCTTCTACCCAAATTCCTACAGTGTCTCGTGCACAAATGGTATCAGTGCCAAATGCCATTATTATGGGCGGAATGGGAATTTCAAACTCAATAGAAGCAGTGTCTGGAGTCAAGCAATTGGCAGAGTCGCGCGCAATGAGCGTAATCTCATAGCTACCTGGTTCATCATAAAAATGACTTCCTTCAAAGTAGGTAGCGGTTTCGTTGTCACCAAAATCCCAATCGTACGTGTTTGCGCCCGTGCTATTGTTTAAAAATTCAACTTCCAACGGATAATAACAATTCTCTAGATTAATGTTGAAATCGGGAGCAGAAATCAGACGGTTCAGGTCGAATTTGAACACTCCTAAGTTGCAGGAAGATTCGTTGGTGGGAGACCACGCGCCAGGGGTTGAAGGGAAATCATCATTACCACCGCAACCAGCGCAAACGGCTTGATACACGATTCCATTTTTATCGAATCTGCTTGTTCCGCCATCAACATGTTCGGTACTTGTTCCGCCACCGAAATACGTGGCGTAGACCAATCCTTCGGCATCTGCTTCTAAAACAAGTAAATAGAAATCGCTTCCGTCCGTGGTTGTTTGGAACGCATCAGAGCTAATAGGAAGATTATTGGTGGTGCTTTGGATTGCATTTCCATAACCGCTGTTGGTAGCACCTCCCCAACCCGAAACAAAAATTTGTCCGCAGTTACTGACCAAAAATGCTGTTGGAGAAATATCAATTCCACCATTTCCTGTTCCGAAAGTGGTGGAAACACTTAACGTACTTAAATCGTTTGTCAACTTCTGAATAAACTGTCCGCTATTTGGATTAGAATAAACGCTTGCTGGGGCGATGGGAATGTTACCCTCAGATTGCCCTAAAAGAAGTACATCATCATTTGGGTCGAATTGCACAAAATACACTTGGTCATACTTGTCGGTGCCGATGTAGCTAGAGGATAAAAACTGACTTCCATTTTGAGAAAGACGCATAACCCAACCATCACTTAACCCACCATAATTTGTGTTTAACGCATTGCCCGTAGTTGGAAAATCGTTGCTTAACGTTCCACCAGCGGTCACAATTTCGCCATTGGCATTCAATTGAATGGCGTAGGCATTGTCAACCGAACTCCCACCGATATATGTTGCCCAAGTCATGTTGGACAGGTCTGAATTCATTTTGAAAATGAGACCATCTCTTCCTCCTCCAAATGCTGACTGGGCTGCATTGGCCGAAACGGGAAAATCGGACGATTCGGTGCAGGTAGCTACATACACATTATCAGCATTATCCACATTTATTTCCCCTCTAAACGGATCGCCATAATTATAGTCTAGGACTGATTCATAATTAATTCCATCGTTGCCTGAACCGCCAACGTAGGTTGAAGCTAAAAGCGAAGCGCCATCAGCGGAGAATTTGGAAATAACCATGTCGCATCCGCTCAAGAATTCAATACCATAGCCACCTGGCCAAGTTGCGGCTGTTCCACCATTCTGGTTTGCTTGAAACGCATTAGCAGAAACAGGGTAATCTGTACTTCCTGTAGTTCCGAATAAATAGAGCTCATCGTTGATGTTTACGATGGTACTGTTCACCGATTCGCTAGCCGCCCCTCCCACAAATGTGGAGTAGATTAATGACGTACCATCTGTACTGAACTTGCTAAATCCAATGTCTGAAATGCCAGAAGCTGTTTGGGTGTATGCTCCTAAAGTTACAGGGTAGCCAATGCCAAAGCTGGTGCCGGCACCGTACAGGTTGCCGTTGCTATCGTAACTGGCAGAACTCCCAAAGTTGTTAGCGTCTGAACCTGAATAGGTAGAGAAAACAAGTTCGGGGTCAATAATTAACTTATAATTATTGTTGTACCCATCGGGAAAACGAAACGAAACAATAGTTCCATCGAGTATAAACTCACATGCAACTTCTATTCTTTCATCACCAATGTTTTGGTACGCAATGGGGTTGCGTTCTAGCACATCCATTAAGGCGGTTTTTAGCTCTAAATCGCCATTTGGTCGAATACGCATGGCATCCAAACCATCATATTTCATGCTGATGATGGAAGCATCGGTGGTGGGCGACACGATGAGGTCGTATTTCAAATGGCCATTGCTGCTGTACGTGCGCATGTTAACCCCAGCGTACAAAGCAGTGTGCTGTACTTCTTCAAACCCCTTCACCTTCGATTTCCATTTTGTGGCATCATGACCCAAAAAGTAGTTTCTATAGTTGGGGCGTTTTTTCTTTCCTGCGGATGAGGTTTGAAACGATGCGTTTAAGAATTTCATTTGGAAGGCATGCGCCTGAATGGTTCCCGAAAAAGCAGTGTGTGTGTGATGCGTGTGATGGATGGCATCTAAATCAAGCAGATTGTACGTAAATCCGTCATTTTCTAAAAACACAGCACCTGTGCTAAAGCCCGCTTTAAATGTGGCGTTGGCATGCCACTGCCCCTTGTTTTCTACAAACTCAATTTGTCCTGCATAAACCTGCGAAACGCAAAAAAGATGCATTCCAAAAACAATCACTAGTCGAGTAAATAAGGTTGGCATCTTAAGGTAAGGCCTGAAATTCAATTAGTTGAATATCGGAATTATATGGAGTTACGGTGGTTGGAGCACGACAAACGTAAATCCAGATTGCTATTTAAACGAAAAAAGCCGCCTCGTAGTTCACGAGACGGCTTTCATGTTAATTTGTATGACTATTTAGCTGTAGAATGTCTCTCCAGCTTTTGCTTTGTCCAACAAGATTTGTGGCGGTAAGAATCTATCTCCATGATTCTTGGCTAATTCATTGAATTTGTCTACGGTTGCTTGAAGGCCCAGTGTATCCATGTAGCGGAATGGTCCACCTCTAAAAGGAGGGAATCCAAGACCGAAAACAGCTCCAACATCACCATCCAGCGGATTAGCTATAATTCCTTCTTGTAAGCAAAGCGCAGCCTCGCTAACCATGCTCATGCCAATACGCTCATAAATCTCTTTGTCATCGAACTTCTTGCGGTTATTTCCACCGAAGAAACTGTAAACGTTGTCATCGAGTTCTCGCATATTTTTGCCGTTCTCGTCATACTTGTAGAAGCCTTTTTTGTTCTTACGTCCGTAGTATTTGGCTTCATACATTTTCGTAATTCCGTCCGAAGTTTTAACTCCTTTTCTGGTTGCGATAAAATGTTGAATCAAATCTCCAGTCATGATGTGATATCCTACATCAATTCCAACCTCATCCATTAGTGTAATTGGTCCAACTGGGAAACCGAATTTCTTCAATGCTTTGTCAATCTGCAGTGCATCCGCACCTTCATCTAACATGTTCAAAGCTTCGCCCATAAGTGGCGCAAGAATTCTTGTGGTATAGAAACCAGGACCGTCTTTTACAACAATTACCGTCTTTCCTTGACGCACGCCTAAATCGTAACAGGTAGATGTTACCCAATCAGCAGTTTGGTCTGTTACTACAATTTCGAGCAAAGGCATTTTCGGAACAGGGGAGAAGTAGTGCATTCCGATAACCTGCTCTGGACGCTTGCTCGCTTTAGCGATTTCGGTAATCGGTAGAGCCGAAGTGTTGGAAGCGAAAATGGCATCCTTGCTCAAATGCTCCTCGCATTCTTTCATTACCATGTGCTTGACCTTCATGTCTTCGAAAACAGCCTCAATGAGTACATCAACTTTTTCGAAGTTATTGTAATCCAATTGGCCGGTAATTCGGTTCATTAAACGGTCGGCATCCAGTTGTGGCATCGCTTTGCGCTTCACCTTTTTACCTATGTCTTTCCAAACCGTTTGACGCGCTTGAGTAAGAGTTTCTTGCTTGATGTCTTTTAATAAAACACGCACATCCTTGGCGGCAGAAACCTGCGCAATTCCAGCGCCCATAAAACCAGCGCCAACCATCGCTATGGTGTCGGTTTTTCTGGCTAATTCTGCTTGTGGGTTTTTCTTCTTTTCTGTCATTGCGAAGAAGATACCACGCAGTTGGAAGCTTTCTGGTGTAAGAATGAGTTTTTCAAATCGTTTTACTTCTTCAGCATAACCCTTTTTTAGGCCAGAACTCATTCCAACTTTAACGCATTCCATAATCTCGTATGGCGCAGGATAGTTGCCGTTCGTTTGACGGTCAACCATCTCTTTTGCCTTCTTGAAAATGATGTTCCGAGTAATCGGGTTTCCTTCCAAGAACTTCTCCATCCCCGAGCGCTTGTCTTCACGCTTCAATGGTGCTTTTGCAATTTGATTGGCTAGAACGATAGCCGCATCTAGCAAGGCTTCTTTAGTGGCAATTCGGTCAACCAATCCCATTTTCTTGGCAGGATAAGCGAACACGTTTTTGCCAGTAAGCATCATGTCCAACGCTTTCTGAATTCCAACTAAACGTGGAAGTCTTTGCGTTCCACCACCACCCGGAAGCAAACCAAGTTTAACTTCTGGTAGAGCCATAATCGTTTTAGGATTGTCTGAAGCAACTCGTGCAGAACAAGCCAAAGCAATCTCCAGTCCAGCACCCATGCATGCACCATTAATGGCGGCAACTATTGGTTTTTTGCTGTTTTGAATTCGGTCAAGAATTTCGTGACCTTTCTTGGCAATCGGTTGCCAGTCACCTTCTTTCTTCACGTTGGCAAAAGCTTCGATATCAGCTCCAGCAATGAAGTCCTTCTTGCGGCTAATCATAACCGCAGCGCGTACCTCGCTGTCATTCTCTAACTCGTCCATCATCGGATTGAACGTGTCAATCATATCCGGACCAATCTTGTTGATTTTCGAGTCTTGCTCGTCCATCCAAATGATGGCGATACCATCACGTTTTTCTATTTCAACGTACTTATTTTTCATGGTAATTTATTTGCGATGGACAATTTGCGATATACAATTTGCAATTGAGTTGAGTCTAAAAGAATTGTAGTGTTCGCAAAGACCATCATTTTTTGTCTAGGTTCTTTTTTGCAGTATTCACACTAGTGATAAATATTGCTAGCAATTCTCGACATTCATTACTCGCCTGAACCACTTTGTCTTCTGGACCGTGCAATTTTGTTCTTCTAATAATCTTAAGGCAGTTGTTTGATTCCCTCAATTCTTTAAGTACCACATTCATTTTGTGGATGAAATCACGCTTTGATTCTGCGGCACGTACTTCACCGTAATTCAATGCTGGAGATGACCCACTTCTTAGCAGTTGTTGTGAGTAATATTTTCCAGCGTAGGTGCTGGGCATTTTTTCTGTCACTTCGACAATCAAAACTGCAAAGTCAATGACGCGATTTTCAAGGTCTTGTGAGTTCATAGATGAAAATTATTTACGACAGACAATTTGCAATTTTCGATTTACAATTGGGTAGTACTGATTGTCATAATGCGTTTCATTAGGTTTATCTTATTTCAGTCAGCCGTAATTCCTTTACGCATTACGTTGGCTACTTGCTATAAATCGCAAATTGTACATCGCCAATTGTCAATTGCAAATTAACTTGGGTATCTCTCCAAAATACTAGCATGACCATGTGCACCAGCAGCACAAGCGGCCAAAAGACCGTATTTACCACCTTCAGCAATCAATCGATTTGCTGTTGTAGTCATGATTCTTGCACCGGTTGCTCCGAATGGATGACCAATTGAAAGTGACCCGCCCCAAAGGTTCATTTTGTCCATTGGAATTTGACCAACAGCTTTTTCTAGACCTATATTGTTTTTGCAGAAATCATCTGACGCTAGTGCGGCAATGTTTGCTAAAATTTGACCAGCAAATGCTTCATGGAATTCAATCACATCCATGTCATCCATTTTCAAGCCGTTACGTTCTAGGATTTTCCCCATCGCGTAAGCAGGTCCAAGAAGCAACTCTTCTCTAATGTCTTGTCCAGTAAAAATGTAATCGTGGATATATGCCTTTGGGGTGAAGCCGAGTTCCTTGGCTTTTTCCTCGCTCATAATCAGAACTGCTGCACCACCATCAGTAAGGAAAGATGAGTTAGCGGCAGTTAAGGTTCCGTGTGGTTTTACGAATGCTGGTTTTAGCTTAGCCAATTTCTCAATTGGGGCAACGCGAATTCCGTTGTCTTTGTCAATTGGTTTAAAGTTTGGAGCTAATTCTACAGAAACAATTTCTTTGGCAAGATGACCATCATCCTGAGCCTTTTGAGCTAAGGTGTGTGAACGCAACGCAAAAGCATCTTGGTCTTCTCGTTTAATGCTGAATTTAGCGGCTAGCATGTCACAATCCTGACCCATTAGACGGTCAGTTAAAAATTCAGCAACCGCTGGTTTGTCTGGGAAGAAGTCGCTGATTTTCAGTGTCATGGCGAACTTAATCATGTCGCCAGTCGTCTTAAGTTTCTGAGCATTGAAAAGCTTTTTACGCATGCTCTTTTTGTATCCGATAGGGGAGTCGGAAGTGTTGTCCGTTCCGCCAGCAATAATTACATCAGCTTGTCCGAGACGAATCATATCTGCGGCTCTTGAAATAGCTTGGTTGGCCGATATACATGCCTGCGAAACCGTCTGACATGGAGTGCTCATATTCAGCCCAGCGGTTAAGGCAGATTCTCTGGCAACATTTGGGGTTTTTACGTTATGGACTACAGTTCCCATTACTACCTGATCCACATTGTCAGGATGAATGCCTGTTTTGTCTAAAACACCTTTGATGGCGAAAGCTCCCAATTGGTAGCTCATCAAATCCATGTAATCTGTTCCAGAACGGAGGAATGGAGTTCTTGCTCCATCAATTAAAACAACTCGTTTGCTCATAGTTTAAATATTCAATGCGTGCATTGCAAATGTAGAAATTTGAATCACATGTTCATCGGCTGGTAAAAGTGTCTTCGTTTTGTCAATATTAAGGTTCGTCTATCACTTGTCGTTTGTCGATGAACCCACGCCAGTTCTTAGTATTTTCGCGTGTCTTATATGCTGTCGACCCTATCGATTTTTTCACGCAGAAACATCTTATGCGCAGACAAGTTGAAACCAATCCAATTACAATGACCTTTCATAGAGCCACGCAGACCTTCCTTACAGGTCTTCTTTGTTTTTTAATGCTTGCTCCAACATGGACGAGCGCGGAAGGAACAAAGCAAACTACTGCAACTGCTACAGACAGAACGCACCTGTTGATGAACTTCTCCGAGTATAACGACTTCGGGAGATACAACGGAACCGTAGATCAGCGGCTTTTTATTCATATTGAAAACCCTGAAACTGAGATTGTTTACTTCGGTTTTAGTGAATTCTATTCTCTGCCACACTGGCCACAAGATGGAAGCAGTAGGACGGGGTACTTTCGTATTAAGGATCCAAGTGGTAATGTAGTTTGGCCTACTGCTGGAGACTTAAATGGTGAGGAGAACAACGCAACAATTGCTAACTGGCAACAGGCGGTTAATGGCCCAAATCAGATAGTTGGTGCTGGAGGGTATAATGCGTATACTTTCAACCCTGATGGTTTGGCTGCGGGTGATTATTACATCGAGTTCAGTATTGACCAAGATGCTTACAGCGGGTCTGACCTTGTAGTGCCATACTACGATATTACGGTTGCTACGGAGACAGCACCTGCCGCAATTGATGGTCGGGTTTTCTCATATAACTGGGCGTTTATGACTCCTCGTTTAACTTCAAATGGAGATAACTTTGACCGAACGTTTAGTGGTGAATTATTCATCTATTCGGATGATGGGTTTGTAAGTAATGTCGATTTTAGCCAAGCAGGTTTTAGAGCTGCAGCGTTTAATATTGCGTGTAACAGTACGGGAACTAGTGCAACGGGCGATTTTGAAGTAGACAGAGCGTCTGTTGAGGATGTGAATGTAGCTACTGCAGAGTATCGTGTTTTCCTGAATGACCCTGATATAAACGCATTTCCGAACGGGACTTTTGGGGAGTTTGTGGTAAATGCTGATTTTCCAAAGCTGTATGGTTGTCCGGCCGATGGTGAATGGTTTTTCAGATTTGCCGCAACAGAAGCCGGTCGAGTGGAAGTTCTAATTGATGCAAATGGAAACGGTGAGTTTGATGCAGGAACGGCAGATGTTCTCCTTACGGATGAAATTGTACCCTTTCCTGGAGAAACGTCTCCTTATGAACGAGATATTCCTTGGGACGGGCTGGATGGATTAGGGGCTACGATTAACCCAAGCACCTTGCTAAGTATTGATTATCGTTATTCTCAAGGGTTTTATCATCTTCCAGTTTATGATGTTGAGTATTTGACTACAGGGCTATCTGTTAATTCGATAAGACCTGTTACGCCTCAGCCATATATCCCTGAGTTCTTTTACGATGATGAGGCGATTTCCGAAACGCTACCAGGTGGTCAGCCAGAATTGGAACTTGATGGTTGTGTTACGCCTTGCCATTATTGGGATGACCTTGATTACGGTAACGTGAATACCATTAATACATTCTGGTATGCCTACCGTTCGTCAACTACAGTTCAGGTGCCGTTTGAGACGCCTCCACCAACATGCGCAGGTTGTCCGTTTATTCCATTTGAAATTCTAGGAAGAGTTATTCTTGACGTTGATGCAAACGGTTCGGAAAACGGAACTGATTTTGGTTTTGTTGGAATTACTGTTTCTGTTTATGAAGATGCTAATAATAACGGAACGTACCAACCAGGTACCGACCAACTAATCGACTCGGATGTAACTGATGCAAACGGAGATTACTCGCTAATTGGAGAGATTGCAACCAATCACTTAATCGTAATTGACCAAACAACACTGCCTTTTAACAGCACGTTAACCACCGATAACCTTTATGGCGTGCAATTCTCGTCTCTGTACGATGCTGATTGTGATGGGCTATTCGGTTTCGTTACGTTCCCGATTGCTATTACTGATTATGACACAATTCCAGACACATCAATTCCGTTGGTTGTGTGTGTTCAAGACAATGATGTCGATCCAATTGGAGCTGGCCTAACTACATCCATTGTTACTCCGCCAGTAAATGGTGGAACAGCTGTGGTTCAGGGAGTATGTGTAGAGTACACCGCCATACCTAACTACATCGGAGTAGATTCTTTAGAGTACGAAATTTGTACTGCAGAAGGGTTGTGTGATACCGCTTGGGTTATTATTCAAATTGGCGATATCTGCGATGATGGAATTGACAATGATGGTGATGGTTTAATTGACAACTATAGCCCGGAAATAGTTGTAACGGCTTCTGGTGCTGACCCGTTTTGCGTTGGCTTTTCTGATGGTACACTATTAGGTAGTGCAACAGGCGGTAGAACACCTTATATGTATACGTGGTTTGAAAACAGCCTTCCAATTGCAAATTCTGGAATGGTTATGAACCTAGATGAAGGCACATACATATTCAATGTAGAAGATGCCAATGGTTGTAAAGAAGAGCAAACGGTAGTTCTTGATGCAAGTAACTGCCCGCCTATTGCTAACAACGATTTCCATAATACACTGGTTGATATCCCTGTGTCTGGTAACGTTCTTACAAATGATATTGACTTGAACGGTGATAATCTTATTGTCAACACCACTCCTGTTTCTGGACCTTCAAATGGTTCCGTGGTCATTGGTGCTAACGGTACATTTACCTACACACCTAACCCAGGTTTTCTTGGTGAAGATGAATTTGTATACACCGTTTGTGATGATGGAATTCCATCATTATGTGATGACGCAACTGTGTTTATTGAAGTAATTCCTCTTTCTGCCGATAACGACCCTCCAATTGCTAACTCTGATTACGCTCAGACTTTTCAAGGTGTTCCGGTAGGAGGCGATGTTCTCGTTAATGATGAAGACCCTGATGGAGACAACATCATTCTTAACACTACACCAATAACAGACCCAAGTAACGGTACTGTAGTAATGCAACCTGATGGTTCTTTCTTGTACACGCCAGACCCAAGCTTTATTGGAACGGACACGTATACGTATAGTATTTGCGATGATGGTATACCATCACTCTGCGATACTGCCACAGTAACAATAAACGTACTTCCAGATGCTGACCCTGATAATCAACCACCAGTAGCGGCAAACGATGGTGCTGTAACTCCGCTGAACACACCAGTTAGTGGAGATCTTTTGGTAAATGATTTTGATCCAGATGGAGACAACATTATTGTGAACACCGCGCCAGTTTCTAACCCAACTAACGGTAGTGTTACCATTAACCCTAATGGCACATTTGATTATACGCCAAACACTGGTTTTACAGGAACCGATGTGTTTACGTACACAATATGCGATGATGGTACTCCTGTGCTTTGCGATGTAGCTGATGTTACAATTGTTGTTACCACAGATAACCCTGGAAACCAGCCACCAATTGCTCAAAACGATCAAGAAACAACCAACCAAGATGTTCCAGTTTCTAGTTCTGTAATTCCGAATGATGGAGACCCCGATGGAGATCCGATAACGGTAAACACAACACCTGTTGTTGGACCTTCAAATGGTACGGTGGTGTTGCAACCTAACGGTGACTACATCTACACGCCAAACCCAGGTTATTCTGGAACGGACGCATTTATTTATTCTGTTTGCGATAATGGATTACCAGCGTTATGCGATGAAGCAACTGTCACGATTACGGTTGTTCCTCCAAGCGATCCAGGTAACGACCCACCTTTTGCTGGAGATGATGCTGCCTTAACCGAAGTAAATGTTCCTGTTGGTGGTAATTTATTGCCTAATGATTTTGATCCTAACGGAGATAACATCATTTTGAATACCACTCCGATTATCGGACCGTCTAATGGGTCTGTGGTTGTTAACTCAAACGGTGATTTTGTATATACTCCAAACACGGACTATTTTGGTCCAGACCAATTCGTATATGAGATATGTGATGATGGTACGCCAACGCTTTGCGCTCAGGCTACAGCATATATCACAGTAGTACCGAAAACAATTGTTGCTACAGCAGATTCGGTTTGTATCAACGATGTACCATACATCAACTACGATGTGACACCGCTTGATTTTGCTTCCAACGGTCCTGTTACAATTACATTTTTTGACCCCGCTGGAAACTTGATAGCTACTTACCCTAACCAACCACTTACGGGACAAATACTTTGGCCGGGAGCAGTTGTAGATGGTAATGGTAATGGAGTAGATTGGCCGGGATGGGTTTATGCAAACGGAGTATGGTCTCAAGAGCCTGATGGTTTTGAAGGTTTAATCCCTAACGCAACGATTGTGTTTAGCGTTAACCCAACGGATACCGTTATTCTTGGATATCCACCAGCTTCGCCTTTCTGTAATCCTAGACCTCCTGGGGCTCCAGTTGCAGTCAACGATTTCAACAACACATTGGTAAATACCCCAGTTGGAGGAAACGTTCTTACAAATGATTTCGATCCTGAAGGAAATAATCTCACCGCTAATTCTACACCAGTTGTAGATCCATCAAATGGAACGGTAGTTCTAAATACTGACGGTAGCTATGTTTATACACCTGGCAACAACTTTGTCGGAGATGATTTCTTCAGCTATGTAATGTGCACTGATGGAACACCATCACTTTGCGATACTGCTTTTGTCTTTATCGAGGTGATTCCAATTTCTGATGGTAACGACCCACCCGTTGCAAATCCAGATGCGTATGTAACGTACGAGGATGTGTCGGTTGATGGGAATATCCTTGTTAACGATGCAGACCCTGATGGAGACAACATCATTCTTAATGTAACTCCAATCAGTGGGCCACTTAACGGTTCTGTTACTGTAGCTCCTGATGGTTCAATTACCTACACTCCAGCCCCAGGTTTCTTGGGAGAGGATGTATTTGTGTATGAGATTTGTGACGATGGAACACCAAGTTTGTGTGATACATCCTTTGTTGTAATTGATGTTGTTCCTGATCCTAACGGACCAAACAATGACCCTCCTTTTGCTGGAGACGATGCGGCACTTACGCCAGTGGATGTTCCTGTTTCAGGACAAGTTCTTACAAATGACTATGATTCTAACGGAGATGATATTGTAATCAATACTACTCCGGTATCTGGCCCTAGTAACGGTTCAGTTGTGATTAACCCAGATGGAACTTATACCTACACTCCGGGACCTGGATATATTGGTCCAGATAATTTCGTCTACACAATTTGTGATGATGTAATTCCTCCGCTTTGTGCCGATGCTACAGTTTACATTACAGTATTTGCGGGACCAGAAATTGATTTCACTATTACGGAGCCTCTTTGTAATGGTCAAAGCAATGGAGCAATAGACATTTCGGTTACAAATGCAACACTTCCGTTGACTTACAGTTGGTCTAACGGAGCAACCACAGAAGACCTAACAGGAGTTCCTGCCGGAATGTATGTAGTAACTGTTACTGATGCGCAGGGAAGTGTAGTTCAACAAACGATTGAGCTTACGCAACCATCTGTGTTGGGAGTGACCGCTGATGTATCGGATGAAACAACTGTAAATGGTTGCGATGGTACTGCCACCGCAAACCCAACTGGTGGAACATCTCCTTTTACATACATATGGAGCGATGGTCAGACAGATGCAACGGCCGTTGGTCTTTGCGCTGGAATCTATCAGGTTACGGTGATGGATGCCAATGGATGTTCAGTTACCACTAGCCGAATTATCAACCCACCTTCTCGCGATCTCGATGTAAACGTTACGGGTCAGGCAGTTGGTTGTAATGGCGGTTCAAACGGAAGTGTTCTCGCAACACCAATTACTAATCAGAACAATACACCATTTACATACCTATGGAACACGGGAGCAACAACTCAGCAGATTACTGGAGTTAGCGCAGGGCCATATTCGGTAACTGTTACTGATTCTATAGGATTTACTGCTTCAGGAAGCTTTGTTGTAACCGAGCCACCACTGCTTACGGTTTCAACAGTTGTTATTGATGAACAAATTCTCCAAGGATGTGATGGTTCAGCTACTGCAACTGGCGGTGGCGGAACTCCACCTTTTATATATGAATGGAGTGACGGACAAATTGGAGCGACTGCTTCTAACCTTTGTCCAGGAACTTACACAGTGACAATTTCTGATGCGAACAATTGTTCAACTGAAGAAACTATCACAGTTAACGAACTTTCATGTTCAGGTTTCTCTGTATCGGTTAATACATACAGACTAAGTTGTTTCGAGGAAAATGATGGAGCAGCCGTTGCGGTTGTTTCAGGAGGAACAGCTCCTTTCACATACTTCTGGACAACTGGAGGTGCTACAACCGATAGTATCGGTGGACTTGGTGCAGGAAACTATCAGGTGATTGTAACGGATTCGGTTGCTTGTGAGCAAACCGTGAGCGGAACAGTTACTCAGCCTGCATTGCTCGAAGCAGCAACGGCAGCTGATCCAGTTACATGTCATGGACTTGCTAATGGAGCAATTGAATTAACTGTTACCGGAGGTACAACTCCTTACGGTTATACTTGGTCAAATACTGCAATCACTGAGGATATTAACAATCTAAGTCCTGGCAATTACGGAGTGGCAATTGTTGATGCAAACGGTTGTACGGAAAACGCAAGTGCTGTTGTAACCGAGCCTGATACACTGGGCGCAAGCAGCATCAATACCGATGTTACTTGTTTCGGAGGTTCCGATGGAATGATTGACCTTACTGCTACTGGTGGACTTCCGCCTTACCAGTATTCTTGGTCTAACGGACCGACTACTGCGGATATTTCTGGATTGAGCGAGGGCTCATACACAGTGACTTTTGTGGATCAAAATGCTTGTGTATTCGTTTACACAACTACCGTTAATCAATCTAATTTGTTTGAACCAACAATTACTGCTGGAGGTCCAACTACCTTCTGTGATGGAGATAGTGTGGTGCTCACCGCAACCGCTGGAGCTACTTATTTATGGAGTACGGGTGCAACTACTCAGTCTATTACTGTATTGGCATCTGATGTATACACAGTCAATGTCATTACTGCTGATGGTTGCGCTGGAGATTCAGACCCAGTTCAGGTAACGGTTAATCCATTACCAACACCAACGGTAACGCCAGTTGGTTCTACAACTTTCTGTGATGGAGGAACCGTTACACTTACAACTGGTTCATATGCTTCTTACTTATGGAATACAGGCGAGACAACTCAGAGCATTACAGTTGATACAAGTGGCACATACACGGTTACTGTAACAAACGGTAATGGTTGTGAGGCTACCTCGGCAGGTCTAAATGTTACTGTTAATGATTTGCCTGAACCAACGGTTTCTGTGATTGGAGATTTAGCATTCTGCGATGGAAGAGATGTGACCTTGACATCAAGTCCAGCAAGTTCTTACTTGTGGAGTAATGGTGAAAACACTCAATCCATCGATGTAACTGGTTCTGATAGTTATTGGGTTACTGTTACAGATGCTAATGGTTGTGTTGCAAATTCTGATACGGTTATGACAACTGTATTCCCAACACCAAATCCAACAATTACGGCTGATGGTCCAACCATTTTCTGTGATGGTGATAGTGTAGTGTTGACAGCATCCTCAGCGGTTCTTTACAGCTGGAGTACGGGCGAAACCACGCAATCAATTACTGTATTCCAAACAGGAAGTTATTCTGTTACTATAACGGATGTGAATGATTGTACTGGCGAATCAGCACCAGTTCAGGTAACGGTAAACAACAACCCAACTCCAGCAATTACTGCTGATGGAGATCTTGAATTCTGTGATGGCGATAGCGTTGTACTTACATCAAGTCTGGCCACATCTTACGATTGGAGTACAGGAGCCATAACACGTTCAATTACAGTGTTTGCCGCTGGTGAATACTACGTAACAGCAACGTTAGGAACGGGATGTTCAGGTACTTCAGACACTACAGATGTAGTCGTTTTCAATAATCCAACACCATCACTTACAGCAACCGGACCACTTGAGTTCTGCGCAGGAGGAAGTGTAACGCTTATGGTAAGCGCAAGCAATTCATACTTATGGAGTACGGGGGCGACAGCTCAGAGCATTACTGTGAGTACTGGTGGGTCTTATTGGGCAACTGCAACAAACATCAACGGTTGTTCGGGAGTTTCGGATACCGCAGTGGTTATTGTAAATCCAAATCCAACACCGACTATCACACCTGATGGACCGCTTGAGTTCTGCGATGGAGATAGCGTAACACTTACCTCCTCTGCGGCAGATGCGTACCTGTGGAGTAATGGCGACACAACACAAGCAACAGTTGTGTATAGTTCAGGAACGTTTAGTGTGGAGGTGACCGATGTAAATGGTTGTTCAGGAACATCTGCTCCTGTTACGATTGTTGTGAATCAACTGCCATTCTCATTCATTTTTGCAACAGGGCCAACGGAATTCTGTGATGGAGATAGCGTTGACCTTGTTGCTAGACAGTCGGATTCTTATCTCTGGACAACTGGAGATACAACAAGAATTATTACTGTTCTAACATCTGGAACGTACTCGGTCACGAGTTTTGATGAAAATGGATGTGCTCAGGAATCGAATGAGATAACGGTTACTGTTAATCCAAACCCATCCCCGAACATTACAGTGGGCGGTCCTTTGGCGTTCTGTGATGGTGAGGTGGTGAGTCTTTCTATTGTTATGCCTGCATCACCAAATCCGAATCCCCCTGCGTTGTTCTACACTTGGAATACGGGCGAGACAACACAATCTATTACGGCTGACGAATCAGGGTTCTATTCGGCTTTTGTAGTTGATGCTAACGGATGCTCAGGTCAGTCAGATACAGTCGAAGTTGAAGTGTTTGATCTTCCCGAACCAGAAGTAACTACAGTAGGAACACCTTCTTTCTGTCTTGGAGACACGATTTTCTTGACTACAACAGAAGAGTTTGAAGAGTACCTGTGGACGAATACAGGTGACACTACTAGAACTACTTTTGCTGTGGAAACAGGTTTTTACACGGTTCTTGTTACAGATACAAATGGTTGTCAGGCTCTGTCTCCTGAAAATATCATTACCGTAAATACCAATCCTAACCCAACTACAAATCCTGATGGAACCATTGAGATATGTATGGGAGATACCCTAACTATTACGTCTGTAATGGCAGATAGCTATCTGTGGACTAATGGAGATACCACCCAGGCTATTCAAGTGTTTGAAGCGGGTATTTATAATGTAACCGCTACTGATGGAAACGGATGTACAGGTACCAGTTCTGATGTGACTGTAATTGTAAATGGTTTGCCTAACCCAGTCATTGTTCCTGATAATGATTTAGACTTCTGTCTAGGAGGTTCGGTTCGGCTTAGCACTCAGGATTTTGAAACATATCAATGGTCAACGGGTGCGAACGGTCAAAGCATCTTGGTGAACGCTTCAGGTAGCTATTCAGTAACTGTTACGGACAGTACCGGTTGCGCTTCTGCTGCGGATACTATTGATATAACAGTTTATGATTTACCAGTTGTTTCGATCTCGATTACTGGGCCACAGCAATTCTGCTTTGGAGATTCAGTTGTACTAACTGCAACACCAGGGTTTAACGGCTACCAATGGTCAAACGGTTCAACGTCTGAGTCAATTACAGTTTTCACATCAGGTTCTTTCAACGTAACTGTTACTGATGAGAACGGCTGTGTTAATACATCACCTCTTACCACTATAGAGGTGTACTCGCTGCCTAATATCAACATCATTGCAAACGGGCCATTAGAATTTTGCGATGGAGACTCCGTGACGCTTACAGCAATTGGCGGACAAAACTATGTCTGGAATACGGGTCAGACTGGTAATTCAATTGTGGTTACATCTGCCGGAAGTTACAATGTGGTAGGAGGGAATCAATTTGGATGTGTCGATACATCGGCTTCTGTTTCTGTCCTAATAAACAACCCACCAACAGTGGCTATATTCCCTGACGGACCGACAGAGTTTTGTGATGGTGGTTCTGTAGACTTAGTTGCAAACGGAGCAGATTCTTATGTGTGGTCTACGGGAGATGCTACTCCGGTGATTACAGTTACGACTTCTGGTTTGTTTTCTGTAACCGGTACAGATGCAAATGGATGTAGCACTGAGACTGCGGATGTTGAGGTTGTTGTATACCCCAATCCGGTGCCTGTTATTACACCAAGCGGCCCTACAGAATTCTGTGATGGCGACTCGGTTGTTTTAACTTCAAGTGCAGCATCAAGCTACTTATGGTCTACAAATGAAACCACGCAATCTATCACCGTGTTTACATCAGGTGTTTACGATGTAGCTGTGGTTGATGCAAATGGTTGTGAAGGTGTTTCTGCAAGGATCACGGTTGTTGTTAACGACAACCCAATTCCAACTATTACACCTGATGGACCGACCGAATTCTGTAACGGAGATAGCGTGATGCTTACTTCAAGTGCATTTGACTCTTATCTATGGTCAACGGGAGATACAACTCAGAGTATTGTTGTTTCTACTCCAGGTGACTATTCGGTTGAGGGAACTGATCAGAACGCATGTTCAGGTCTATCCGCTGATGTCAGTATTACGGTTTTCCAAAACCCAGCGCCAGAAATCACAGCATCAGATACTGTTGCTTGTGATGGACAAGTGGTAACGCTCACTTCAAGTCAAGCAACTGCTTACGAGTGGAGTTCAGGTGCTACATCGCAACAGATTTCTGTTACAACTAGCGGCTTGTATTGGGTAGAAGTGACTGATGCAAATGGATGTCTTGGTGCTGATAGTGTTGAGATTACGATTAATCCAGTACCAACGCCACTTCCGGTTATTACACCTGATGGGCCAACTACTTTCTGTGATGGCGATAGTGTGACTTTATCGGTAGACACGTGGGATGGATACCTGTGGTCTCCGAATGGCGATACAACTCAGAGCATTGTAGTTGAGGGGTCTGGATTGTACGTGATAACCGTAACAAACGAGTTTGGCTGTCAAGCTGATGCAGCTGGTGTTGTTGTCACAGCAAATGAGTTGCCTGAGCCTGTTATTCAAAGCAATGGCGATAGTGCAATCTGCCAAGGCGAAAGCATTGAGTTGAGCACTGGATTGTTTAACGGTTACTCGTGGAGTACGGGAGACACTACACAAGTGATTTCGGTTGATGCAACTGGAACGTACAATGTGACTGTTACAGACGCAAACGGTTGTTCAGGAACTTCACAAGATTATGAGGTTGTTGCTAATCCTTTGCCAGAAATTAGCGTGGAAGCTGATGGACCAACAACTATTTGTGAAGGTGACGAAGTTGTATTAGGTGCCATTGGGGATGGTCCATACTTATGGAGCACTGGTGAGACCACTACGACAATCACCGTGTCGGATGCTGGGGCATATTTCGTGCAAGCAACGGATACCGTTACAGGATGTGTTGGAGTGTCTGATGACCTTGTCATCGACTTCTTCCCAGACTTTGACCCAGATATTACGCCTGATGGTGCTACTGCTTTCTGTAGTGGAGATTCGGTTGTGCTTACGGCTACTGAGGGAGCCTCATACTCATGGTCTACTCAAGAGACTACACAGAGTATTACTGTTACACAAACGGGTGTTTATATCGTAACTGTTGTTGATACGAATGGATGTTCTGGTACAGCTGCTCAAACAGTAACGGTACTTCCAACACCTATTACGGAGATTGTGCCAGATGCAGTCTTCCCTTATTGTGACGGTGATGTCATTACCTTAACTGCTCTCGGAATTCCGTTTATTGATGACTTTGAATGGAATACCGGAGAAACTTCGCAAAGCATTGAGGTTACTACAACAGGAGTATATACGGTAACTGTTACCAATCCTCTTGGGTGTTCAGCAACCGCTTCGTTGCCAATTGGGTTCCTTCCAACACCTAATGCGGTTATTGATGTTGATGGTAATACAAACCTGTGTGCCGGAGATGAGGTTGTTCTTACTGCAACGGGTCTTCCGTTTGGAAATGACTATCTCTGGAGTAATGGTGAAACCACTCAGTCGATTACTGTTACTGGTGCAGGAACGTACTCTGTAACGGTAACAAATTTGGCTGGATGTAGCGCTAGTTCAGAACCTGTTGTTATCGAAGTTGCTCCTAGTCCTGAGGCAGAAATTACGGTGCTTCCAGACACAATGGTTTGTGTTGGGGATACGCTTTTCTTTGATGCTACAGGTGGAGATAATTACTTATGGAGCAATGGCGAAACCACTGCTTCTATTGTAGTGGTTGCTACCGAAGACATGACTTATACTGTTGAAGTAACAAATGATGGTTGTAATCAAATTGCAACTGATGAGGTGTCAATCACAGTCCAGGAATACCCTAATGCGGTATTCGTTTATGGTGATACTAAATTGGGTGAACCAGTCTTGTTTACTGATTCATCTACTGTTCCTCCGTTGTTCAGTTGGTCTTGGGAATTTGGAGATGGAAACACATCTAACGAGCAGAACCCTAGTAACGATTATCAAGAACCAGGAGAGTATGAAGTTGTACTTACAGTAAGCACATCTGCAGGATGTACAGATACGGTTGTAGATGTGATTGACGTTCAGGAGTTCTTCATCATCACAAATATGCTTACACCTAATGGTGATGACATGAACGACTACCTTTGGATTAAGTCTAGTTTGGCAGAGGTAATTGATGCTAAGATTTATAATAGATGGGGACTTTCCATATGGGAAGGCGTTGGAACTGATTTAAGGTTTGAAGGACGAACGTCAGCAGGTGTTGAGTTGCCTGCCGGAACATACTATTATACCATTGTATTGGATTATGGTGATGCTGGTACAACAGAGCTTTCTGGCTATCTAACTCTTCTTAGGGACTAACGCTGATAAAGGTAAAAATGTAAGCGGTTTCGTTTTAACTTGAAAAGCGGGTTTCGGAAACGGAACCCGCTTTTTTAATTCAAGTTTTGGGTCGTTATCAAATAGTAATTCAGCTATCTTTATTTTCATGATTATCCGTTTTTCCGTTTCCTGCTTTCTAACTATTTGTTTGTCGTGGACTGCTATTCAAGCCCAAGTGCTTTATGAGGAGATTTCTCTTCAGTCAGGGATTGATCATTTGCAGTCTAGTATAATTTTTTTTGGTGGAGGTATAGCCGTGCTTGATTTTGACAATGATGGCTGGGAAGATGTGTATCTCACTGGCGGAGAGAACCCTGATAAGCTATACAGAAATCTAGGAAACAATCAATTCGTAGATGTTTCCATCCAAGCGGGGATTGTCTCATTACCCGAAGCCACGACTATGAGTGTAATTGCAGGAGATGTAAATAATGATGGTTATCAGGACCTATTGATTACCACATTCTTTGGTTCGGAAAGTATGCTTTTGGCTAACCAAGGTGACGGAACATTTATGTACTTGCCCAACGCTGTAAATGATGATAATGATTGGAAAACCACAGCGTCTTTTGGCGATTTTAACAAGGACGGTTTATTGGATTTTTACATTACGGCTTACGTGTTTAATGGCAGTACCATCCTTGGTCCTAACGATGAAATAATCGGGTTTGATCATGATTGTTCAGCCAACCAGTTGTTTATCAATAACGGAAACTTCAATTTTTCTGATGTGAGCTCGGCATATGGAGTGGATAATCAAGGATGTGGACTTGCTACCGCTTTTACGGATTACGATAGTGATTTAGATGTAGATATTCATTTAGCAAACGATTTTGGTCAGTGGGTTGCGCCTAGCGCTCTGTACCAAAATGAATTTCCAGTAGCTAATTTTCAAGATGTAAGTGTTGCAGCAAATATGGCAGCTACGTTTTATGGAATGGGAATAGCAATTGGTGATTATGACCGCGACAATGATCTTGATTATTACCAGACAAATTTGGGACGAAACTTATTGAGTAGAAATGATGAACTTGTTTTTACGGACGTAACAACACAGGCACTCGTAGAAAACGATAGCCTTTACGGGTTGAATGTTACAAGTTGGGGGTGTTTTTTCTTTGATGCGGACAACGATGCTTGGCCAGATCTTTATGTGGCAAATGGACCAATTCCTGCTGCAACATTCATAGCCAATGTTCTTTACGATCCCAATAAGTTATTCTTGAATAATGGCGATGGGACATTTGAGGACATGTCCGCTATTGCCGGTGTTGCAGATACCTTGCGGTCTCGGGGTGCTGTCTACGCAGATTTTGATAAGGACGGGAGACTTGATATGATGGTTTCGAACGTACATTCAGACGAGGATTCTGCTCACGTGTCTTACTTCCATAACATTTCTCAGAACAATAATCATTGGGTTGAGTTCGACCTTGAAGGTGTTCAAAGTAACCGAGATGCTTATGGCTCGCATGTTACAATTTGGTTAGACGGACGACCTACATTGGCAGAAGTTGATGGCGGTTCGTCTCATGCATCGAAAAGCTCTTCAATTGTCCACTTTGGGTTAGGGGAGAGCACCTTGGTAGACTCTGTTCAAATCGTATTTCCGAGCGGAATAACCACCACGCTAACAAGCCTAGCTGTTGATCAGCGACATTCTATTATGGAGGATATAGCAACGGCTATTTCTGATTACCCGATTGAAAAATCATTTAATGCGATTTGGGTTGGAAATGGTGTTCAAATCAACTCGTCTGAGCCTACTAAGATTGCAGTTGAAGTAATTGATGTATCAGGTAAGCAAATTTTTAGTCAACGTAAGGAGTTTGCTGAAGGAGAGACAATTTTAACGCTGCCTCAAAACTTATCTAAGGGTGTATACTTTATTCATTTGCGAAACAGTGAAAATTTTCAAGTCCTTAAGGCTTATTTGAGGTAAGGTGCATCAGTAACTTTTAGTTACCATTAATCCAAGTTATAATTTCGAAATGGATGGTGGCATTAAAGAGTAACGCAGATTTAGTGCATTAGTTAGATAATCACCGTTAATTAGAATTGAGAGGTTTTAGGGGGTGTCAGCGCCCTTTTTTATCTCCTATATTCGGAGCGATGAAGAATGAGAGCTATGCTGTAGTTATTCCGTTTTACAATGGCTTAGATACCATTGAAGAGTTGGTTACACGCATTGCTAAGGTCTTTTCAGAACTCACTTATAGTTATCGGGTAATAATTATTGATGATAGCGCTGATGAGACAAAGCATAGCAAGCTTCAGGCTTGGTTTAAAGATTCTACTAACATCAGTCTAATCAGTCTTGAAAGAAACTCAGGCCAGCATTTTGCCACAATGCGGGGGCTTAAAAATGCAGAAGGTTCTGTTGTAATTACCATGGATGAAGATTTACAGCACAACCCAGAAGATATTCCTAAGCTGATAGAAACGAGATTGTCTGAAAACGTTGATGTTGTTTATGGCAATCGCTTATCGAAAAATTGGCGCTTTTGGGTTGGGAAAGTAATCCTAACTGTTTTCTTTCCTAATGGGCCTAAAACCACATGTTCGTTCAGATTACTTGATGAAACCATAGTTCGCAAATTGGTAAAAGCTGATGTTACGTTTTACGAGTTAGAAGGGTTGATTTATAAACTTCAACCCAGCTATGGGTATGCAGACATTCGTCTTGAAACAACGGCAAAAGGCAGTCGAAAGTCGTCTTACTCGTTGATAAAACTATACTCGCTCATTAGTAATCTTATTGCATATTACAGTTGGTTTCCAATTATACTATTAGCCGTTGCTGTTGTTGGTATTCAGCTATGGCTTGTATCCAACCTCGGTTTTCAAGGATTATTTTTTCTTCCTCTTACTGGGTTTTCTGTTGTTACTTTAATGGCCTACATTTCAACTAGAACAAGAAACCCTAATTCTTGAAATTAGAACGCTACGGTATTTCTTTAAGGTCAGTTCGCGCGGAAGATATAGAGACCGTTAGAACCTGGCGGAATTCAGATTTAGTTCGGCCTTATATGTTTTATCAGAAAATTATTTCCGAGCAGGACCAAAAGCGCTGGTTTTCTAAGCTAAACCCGTTAGATAACTTTTACTTTATCATTAGTCATAATGATGTGCAAATAGGGGTTTGCAATATCCGAGATATAGATTGGGAACAGGGTCACTGTGAAGGAGGGATTTTTGTTGGGGAAGAGAGGTTTCTCAATTCATCTGTTCCCATAAGAGCGGTTCTTACTGCTTGCGAATACTGGTTTAACTTTCTTAGTATTGAGAAAGTTTCGATTAGCATTTTAAGAGGTAATAGTGTGGCCGTTAAGTTTAATAAGATGTTAGGAGCAGAGGAGGTTTCAAATTCGGATGGTTTAATCTCAATGATTTTGACCAGAGAAGCGTTCAATCAGGAAACTTTAATTCGAAGAAAGCAGTTTGATGCAAGGTATCACCAAGGAAATAGCGAGTTGAAAATCACCACAGAATCAGTTGCGGATCAGTCAACTTTAGTAAACAGCAAGAGAGAAGTAGAAAAGGGTAATAACCTGAACGTAGTAATTGATTCACTTGTTTAATTGTGATTTAAGGTTGGCGAGGTAGGCCGCAAAATTTGGGTCAACATCTTCTTTTGTCAATGCTGCTTGGTAGGATTCAATAGCCAATAATGTATCTCCCTTCATTAGATGAAAATTCCCCAAGAAAATTTGAGGAGCAGATTTGCTGGGGTGCTCTTTCACTAGTTGATTTGACAGGTCTATTCCTTTGTCTGGCTGCCGTAATTCAAGAAGTATTTCCAATGGTTTAAGGCCATAGTTAACACGCCCGCTTCTACTGTTAAATGCATTGCACGCGTATCGAATTGCCTTTTCGGTTTCACCAAGATCTCGGCTTAGATAAGCACACCTCAGCAGACACTCAACTTGGTTCTCAGCAATGGAAGCAAGCGCATCATAATGGAAAAGCGATTTTTTCAAATTCTCATTTCTTACTTCTGCAGAAGTGGCATTGTATCCATCTGCAGCATAAAATTTTCCGGCCAAAAAATTAGCTACAAAAGACCTAGGTACCACTTTCACATCATTGTAAACGAGCGATTTATGACTTTTCCAATCAGGTACGCGAGATATAACGCGTGTAGAGTACAGGGTAAGTATCACAGATAGAATGCCTAACGCAGGTTTAACTCCATACTTGGAAATTGATTTATGCAGAAGCCAAGCCAAAACAAGACAAAACCCAAGCGAGGGTGTGAGCAACCAACGCTCCGCGATTATTCCAGGAACCCCAGCAATAATATTAAGAAATGGCGCTATTCCCATTCCAAAAATTCCGATTCCGAGGCTTATGATGGGGGCTCTTTTTATAGACGTAAAAAAGGCAATCAGCAGTAAAATGAGAAATGCTACTCCAATCCAAACCAGACCATCTGCCCATGTCATGATTTCAATTTGATCATAACCATAGAAAAAGGCTAGGGGATGCGGGAAAGACACCATACGTAGATAATGTGCGATAATTGCAAGCCCGGTTGGCAGGCGATCCCACATATTGGGAATAAACATTAAAGGACTTTCCTCAAGTGTAAATTCATTTCTTAAATAGAGCGGAAAAAAATGATAAACCGTAACTAGATACCCAGTAAAAACAGCCAAAAATGGCCCTCCAGCAGCAACCAATTTTTTGAAGTTCCATTTTCTAAACAGGAATACACTTAGCACTAAAATTCCAGCAAATGGCACGTTTCCAATCTTGGTGGGCAACGAAACAAGAAATACCAACATGGCCGCTAGCAACAGCGGCCAGCGGTTAGTGTCGATGAATTTGATTAGTAAAAGGCTACTCGATAGAACAATAATTAAGCTCAGAATTTCTTCTCTATTTTTTAGGCTACATACAACCTCCGTGTGTATTGGATGAAAGACGAAAAGGCCAATTGCAATCAATAAAAGGTTACGGTGTTCCGAACCTGTAATTAGCAGCATTAGTTTGAAGACGAGGAAAGAAAGCAACGCATAAAGCAATACGTTTATAAAATGACTAAGCCACAGTCTTTCGCCCCAAGCAGACCTTTCTAGGGCAAAGGTTACCCGCGTTACTGGCCTATAGGCGTATGGTGTACCCAAGTCCGTTTTTCCGTAGTAACTGGTAACTATTTCGGGAATGCCACTTATGCCCTCGTTTACCATTTCTAAATTCTCAGAAACTAAGTAGTCGTCAATGCTGTATCCGTTATTAAGTGTAAGACCGTAAAGCAAAATGGAGCACAGCGTTATGGCTAGCAACACATTACGGTCCTTGCTTAATAACGAGGTTAGATTCATTAATAAATCGGTTTATTGTTTGAATAAAACTCGCTCCAAGATTTAGGCGGAGTATTCTTCAGACCAAGCACGCCCAAAACTTTATCTGAACAACCACTAAGGTCGGTGGCTTCTAACATAGGTTTTACGTCAAATCGTTGCTTCATCCAAGGATGAACGAACCCTAGAAGAACGCAAGATCTCCATTGATTAGATTGATTTTTAGTGCTTCTGTGCCAAATCCAAGGGTCAAAAAAGATAACATCTCCTTTTTTGCCGGTAATCATTTGTGCTTCAGCATCAAACCGTTTATTAGATGGTTCGGTCTCTTTTCTGTGAGAACCTTTTAAAAACATAGGCGAGCCATTTTCTTCATTAAAATCGTCTAATAGAATTTGCATAACCAAAAGACGCACACAACCAGCGGGACGAATATTATTGTCTCTATGAATTTTGGCCGTATAGTTACTCTGATTGGGTGCCACGCAAGAAGTAGTCATTGTGTACAAGATAGGCTCAGAACCCATATAGGTTTTTGCGAGGTCTGCGATAAAATCTAATTCTAACAACTCCAAGAATGCACCACCATAGACAGGGGCGAAAAGTAGACGGCCAAAGCCATCATAATCGGCAGTGCCCATTTTTTGAGACTCAATTTCAATTGAACTAAGGCATTGTTGACGTAATCGTTCAACAAATTCATCGTTCACCAATCCAGAAACTCGAACTACCCCATTTGTAGGTAACTCTCGTTCTATCGTGGAGGAAATTTCCTTGATGTTTATGGTCTTAGCCACAGTTAGGTCTCTGTAATACGAATTTCATAAATGTAGAAAACCAAAGTTTCTTTCTACTCCTTATGACATCAAGTGATTATTTTGGGTTAGTGTCAGATGTTTTTTCGGTAATTATGCTGAACAAGAATAATGGTAAAGACAAACCCCGCAAACGAACCAGTTTATTTCTACCTCAGTAACGAGTGGTACAAAGGGAATATGCCTACGTTTTATGACTCTGAAAACTGGGATTTAACTGCTTTTCTTAAGGAGAATTATTCCAAACTGAAAGAAGAGATTGTTGGGTTTTATTCTAATCGCGGGGATGAAATGCAATCCAATTTTACGCCTTACAATTATTCTGAAAAAGGCTGGAAAACACTCAACCTTTATACATACGGGTTGCGCTATAAAGAGAATTGTAAAAAGTTTCCAGTGCTCGATTCCATTGTTAGTCAAATTCCAGGGCTTACAATGGCACAAATAGCAGTGCTTGAGCCAGGGGTTAGAATAAAAGCGCACCTGGGAGATACCAACGCCATTATCAGAAATCATATGGGAATCTCAATTCCGGGAGAATTACCGGATTTGGGATTACGTGTCGGTCAGCAAGAAATTTGCTGGGAAGAAGGCGAGATTTTTTCTTTCTGTATTGTACACCGGCATTATGCTTGGAATTACACCAAAAGCTACAGAGTTGCTTTAATTGTGGATGTTATTCATCCTGATTTCAAAGATAAAATAGCGGAGGTTTGTGCCGAATCGTTAGCGCTTATTTCTATGAAATTTGCAGCGACCAAAATGCCATTTCTCAAAGGTTTGCCAAGGCCAATAACTCGGTTTATGCAAAAATGCATTTCCATCCCATTCCGACTCAAATTGTTTCTTTCTGGAGCGTTTAGGACTAATTAATGGAGGATTTGATTCGTTACTCAAAAGAGGAATCGGAGTTTTTCGGTTTAAAAATCGGGAGAGCACATGACTCCAATTTTGATTTGGAGGACTTTAAAGATTCCATCAATAGAAACAACTTTGATGTAATTAGGATTCGCATAGATATAAATAACACTTCTGTAATCTCTAATGTTAAGGCACTTCCGTTCCAAGTTTACCATCATGGGTCTATAGTTAAATACGAGCTTCCTGTAAAAGGACTTACTCATTCTGAGTATTTAAATCCGGAAGTAACGCTTAGAGTTTACAATGGAACTGATCCAGAAAACGTGGCCAAAATTATAGCCAACGGAAGTGCCAAACATCCAATAGGGTATTGGTCTACTCCAGGTTTAGAGCAACCAGTTTCAAGAGAAAATGAAGTAAAATATCTCTCAGAGTATTATGCCAAACTCTACGTGACCCATCAGCGCCAGCTCTGGTTTATGGAATGGGAAGGAGTTCCTGTTGGCTTTGTAGCGAGCAATTTCGAGAATGGTGTTATGGACACACCTTTAGCAGTAGTACTTCCCGATTTTAGAGGGAAAAAGTTGCTGCACGAGATTATGATTAGCCGAAACAATTATGGAATTGAGCACGGACTAACCATGATTACAAATGGCGCGCGTAAGGAAAACCTTGCTAGTCAGCACGTTTTTGCCAAGTTTGGTATGCGCACAGTTGGCGAGGATCATGTTTATCACATTTTATGTAAGCACGGTAAGGAGGCTCATTGATCCCACACAACACGATCTTTAATATCTTCACGCTCAATGAGTATCTCTGCTACAATATCTGCTTCAGAGTGGCGTGCACTTAAAGCCATAGATTGGCCCAAAGGAGCATTTCTTTTAGCTGGAGATTGGATTGTAATTGCTTTTTCTATTACAGTATTTAAGATGCTGAATCTTTGGATTCTCTATCCACTCATGGTAGTAGTTATTGGTTCAAGAATGATGGGGCTTTGGGCTTTGCTGCACGATGGGCATCACAACATGCTGGTTAAATCAAAACCATTAAATCGAAAGCTGACGGAATGGTTTATAGCCTGGCCATTGTTCAAATCATTAGCCGAGTATGAAGAACAACATAGCTCACATCATAAATATTTAGGTGGTAAGGGAGACCCTAATTTTCATTTGCTGAGGTATGAGGAGTTTCAGTTTCCTATGAAACGGAGTAAGCTCATTTCAATTTTGATTAAGGATATTTTGGGACTCAACTTTCTGTATTACAGAATGCTAGGCTTGGTTAAAAACCCACTGGTGATTTTTAAGAAAGTGACTCAGTGGAATTTTGAACGAATAGCATTGGTTTTGGTAGTAGGTGTTTTTGCGGTGTATTTCAATTTCTGGCAAGAAATACTACTGTTTTGGGTTGTTCCATTAGTAACCTATTTCCAATTTTTGATTAGGGTTACGTTAATCGCAGATCACTGCTTTGCAAATAACTCAGAATCGAAAGTGAGAACCGTAAAATTGAATTGGTTTGAAAGAACTTTTATGGTGCCGCATAACCTTAGTTATCATTACGAACACCATCATTTTGGAGGAATACCAAGCTACAACTTACCGGCATTGCAGCAGAAGTTAAGCTTGAACCCTACCTATGCCAAGGCATCTGATTTGAGCCAAGGTTACCTAGAAGTATTTAGAAAAGTAACTAAGTGTGCCTAAATTGATTAAGCTATTTAGAGGGAACTGGCACTTCTGGCTGTTTCTTTTGGTGTTTCTGGTTTATGGGAATACGCTTTTCAATTCTTATGGGTTTGACGATTCTCTTGTTACTACTCCTGAAAACGAGTTGGTTAAAAAGGGAGTAAGCGGTATTCCAGAAATATTTACATCGTATTATATAGATTGGGAAAACAAGAAGGCGGATTATAGGCCGTTGGTTAAGCTCACGTATGCCTTGGAGTACGAAGCTTTTGGGTTCAAGCCAGGTATAAGCCATTTTATTAATGTGCTTCTCTTTGGGTTGACGGCCATTTTTCTATTCCATCTTCTTTGTTTCTTTTTTGACGAACGACTTCGACTATTTCTGTTTTTGGCCGTTTGTCTGTTCTGTATCCATCCCATAAATACAGAGGTGGTAGCTAGCTTAAAGGGTAGAGATGAGCTGCTGAGTTTGATGTTTACTATCTTTTCTTTTCATTACATAGTGCGGTTCTATAAAACTGAATCTGCAATTACAATGCTTATCGCGTTGGTGTTGTATGTGCTATCCATGATGTCAAAAATGTCATCAATAACATGGGTTCCTATTCTGTTGGTTGGCTTACATTACTATAATGGTTTGTCTCGATTAAAGACACTTAAGCTAGGGGCCGGATTGGTAATTCTTACCATGATGTATTACGTTTCTGTGTTTATGCTTTTTGATGATTGGAAACGTCCATTCCATTTCATAGAAACGCCTTTTCATTTTTTGCCAACTGATGAAAAGATAGCAAGCATTATTGCTGCGGCCGGTTACTATTTGAAGCTATTAGTTTGGCCGCACCCAATGTGCTGCTATTACGGATTTGATGAAATTCCTTCTGCTAACTGGGCCGATTTACGCGTTTACGGCTCTGTCCTTGGTTACTTAATCTTGGCTACATTGGCATTACATCAAATACCCAGAAAAGGACTGGCGGGGCTTGGCGCAATAATTATTCTTGCTGATGTAGCGCTTTTCTTAAACGTACAATTCCCGTATACCGGAATAATTGCAGATAGGGTTCTTTACGGTAGTTCGTTAGGTGTAAGTTTGATTGTGGTGGCGGTGGTTATGCTAATTGCCAAGAAAAAGGGAGCTGATGCTTCGGCTGCCGATGCGGTTTCTAAACAGCGCTTATTCATTCCGATCATCATTATAGGAGTTATTGGTGCTGTTATGACCGTTAACCGAAATTTCGATTGGAGAGACAATCTCTCCTTAATTTCTAATGATGCAGAGACCTGTGATAGGTCAGCCAAAATTCATCAGCTACACGGTGATTATATCCGACAATCATATTTTTTGGATTCCACTTTAAACAAGAGTGAATTGGCTCATGCTTCTATTGCTGCATACCAGAAGTCTATTGACATTCACAACGGTTACCCACCAGCATGGATAGGTATTGGAAATGTGCTGTATTTTGATCTTAACAAGCCGAGGAAAGCGATTCCGTATTACGAGCGAGCGCTGCAATTGGACTCCGTATTTAAGTATGCGCGTTACGATCTTATAGAGGCTTACTTTGAAATAGGACAACCAAATTTAGCTGTCAGTCACCTAACCTATCTTCTCAGAAGTAAACCGAATGACGAATTTCTAATGAATAAGCTTGTTAACGCTTTTTTTCTTTCTGGAAATTTCGAATCTGCACAACGAGAAAATGAGCGGTTTTTGAGAACACACTCAAGTTCAGATTGGGCGATTATCAATCAAGGGAATTTATTCTTGGCCAAAGGCGATACCATAGGCGCACTAGGCTATTTTGACCGTGCCTTGGAATTAAACTCATCCAATTTAGGCTTTCAACAGTACGTAACTTCTCTGCGAGGGAAATTGGGAAGTGATTAGTTCGGCTTTTTAGTGCCCCATGCTCCCTTTATTACATTTGAACTGCATGTTACGCATAAGATCAATCATAGCCTATCTAACCGATTCTAGTCAGAATTTAAACTGGATGGTATTCTTTTTTGGTGTGTTGATGTACACAAATATTTTACCTGACGGATTCACATTTGGAGATGAGTTGGTTGGTACAGGTGAGAACACGATTACCTCTAGAGGAATATCTGCAATCCCAGATATTTTTACCGAAACAGGATATGGTTGGTTTGACTATCAACCCTTAGCAAAGGCAAGTTTTGCATTGGAGTATTCCTTAGTTGGGCAGTATTATTTGTTCAGCAATTTCGTTCAAATTGGGTTGTTCGGCCTTGTCTGCTTGGTAATGTATCTAATGATTGGCAGGCTGCTTTCAGGCGTGTCTCCCGCTTTGAGACTAATGGCAATTTTGTTGTTTGTTGCTCACCCCGCAAATACCATTGTTGTAAATAGTCTATTAGGTCGAGCAGAAATGCTTGGGTTCATTTTCTTTGGATTGGGAACGATTAAACTGATAGACTGGCTGGAACTGGCTAAACCGAAATCGCTCGTTTTAGCCCTATTATTAATGGTGCTGGGCTTGTTGAGCCAACCTCAGGTAATGAGTTGGTTTTTGTTGCCTGTTTTTGCGGTTTGGGTCAATGGGATTAAAGGTAAATCCAAGGTCTTTGGCCTGATTGGTTGTTTACTAGGAGCCATCTTTGTCTATGCCCTTTTCAGAATTGGAAATTTATCAGACCCAAATATTCTTGCGGTTTATAATCCGCTTATAGAATTAACAGGTTTTTCAGAACGACTTGCAGCTGGTTTATACGTCTTGCTGCACGGGTTTAAATTGTTGATGTTTCCGCACACACTGCTGAGTAGCTACAGTTATGGTTCTTTTGAAATGGTGGGTTGGAATAATCCGATGGTCTACATTTCGTTACTGATTTTAATAGCCCAACTTCTTGTTGTTTTTTTAGCACGAAAACGCCTGCCAATGCTGGCTTTTGGGGCCTTTCTTATTCTAATCGACCTAGTACCATTTTCTAATCTTTTCAGCCTACAAAGTTCAATTTTTGACGAGAAGAATCTCTTTGGTGCAACTTTAGGCATATGCTTAATTATTGTCTCTTTAATTGGCTTTTTCCTTAAAGTCAAAGACACCGATACCATTAAACAGGTATTCGTGCGGAATAATTCTTTCCGCTATTTGCTTTTGCTTTTACTCGTTTTAGGAGGGTATAAAACCTATAGCAGAAACTACGTATGGGTAAACAATTACAAGCTTACTACAGTGGATGCAGAATCTGACCCAAACGCAGCTATAGCCAATTTTCAAGCAGGTAAATATTTACGCGTTGAGTACTACAAGTATCCCGTCCAAAACTTGATCAGCCATATAGATAGTGCAGCGTTTTACCTGAACAAGTCAATTGATATTTTTGATCAATGGCCAACATCTATTATGGAATTGGGTGAGTTGCGTTTACAGGATTCGGGGCAGCCTGGTTTGGCACTTCAACTCTTTGAAAAAGCTGCACAAATAGAACCCGAAAACCCTGAAATTGTACTAAATATAGGTTTGTCCCTTTCCAGTTTAGGAAGAACTGGAGAAGCAATCGAAATGTTTGGAACCGTGCTTGAGATGGATCCAACGGATGAAAGAGCAATGGAACAAATTCTCATGCTCTACACCAACAACAGTTATTTTGACGAGGCAGAGTATGTGAATCAAAGGTACTTCCAACTGCACCCAGAATCAGCTCAGCCATACTTGTATCAATCTAAAATATTGCTCTCCAGAAACGATACAGTTAAGGCGCTAGATTATTTAAATGAAGCAAAGACCCGAAACCCTGAGGGCCAAGATATAAACGAACTCTTGCTGAAATTGCAATCACCAAACTCTGCAAAATAAATCGTGGAATTAAGCAGACACATAAAGCGTTTACATAAGCCATTTGGTTTAGACCTTTTTCAAGAAGTTTCTGGGAAGAGTTTGAGCATTTTTAGAATTGGTTTTGGGTTGGTAATGCTCTATGAGATGATCAATTTAAGGTCATACGTATTACGGGATTTATTGAACTCAAAATTCTTTCTTACCTACGACCTCTTTTTTTGGTTGGACGCGCTTCCCAGACCAGTAATGAATGTCGTTCTAACATTAGCTGGTTTCGCTACGCTTTTTGTAATTGTAGGCTATAAATACCGTTATGCTCAACTTCTAGTTGCCATAGTTTGGGCCTACCTATTTCTATTGGATAGGGGCCACTACAATAACCACTATTACCTCTATTCTTTAATCTGTTTTGCAATGGTGTTTTTTAATGCCAACAGCAACTATTCGGTTGATGCCGCTTTAAGCAAAATCCCAATTCCCAAAACCGTTCATGCGTGGCAAATTTGGTTTATTCGCATACAGCTTTTTATAGTCTATTTCTACGGTGCTGTTGCAAAACTAAATGCCGATTGGCTAAGAGGTTGGCCAATAAGAAAGTGGCTTACTGAGGATATTGGCAAATTTCCAGATTGGTATGCAAATTTTGTAACGAGCGACTTTGGGGTTTACTTCTACGCCTATGGCGGAATTGCTTTCGATTTATTGATAGGATTTTGTCTCCTGCATAAAAAATTGAGGTACTGGTGCTTACCAGCCATAATTTTCTTTCACGTTTCTAATCACTTCTTCTGGAATATCGGCACCTTCCCTTGGTTTAGTATCCTTGTAACAACCCTGTTTTTTGACCCAGATTGGCCTGAGAAATTTGGTCGATGGCTAGGAGTGAAGAGCAAAGAAATTACCGAAGTCAAATTACCCTCAGCAAATGTTCGTAGCAAGAACATAATAGCCCTTGTATTTAGCGTGTATATGCTTATTCAGGTTGTAGCACCGCTAAGACAATTTATGTACCCCGGCAACCCAGGATGGCATGGTTACGGCCATTTGTTTAGCTGGAGAATGATGTTGGTAGATTCCGTATCTGGAATTATTGTAAAAGTTAAAGACGAGTCTGATGATGAATTTGCAATCGTTGCGATGGATGATTATATCAGCTTCAGACAGTTTAGAAAGGCATCGAGAGTTCCATCATCTTTCTTAGATTTTGCTCACTTCATCAGAGACGAAATGATAAAAGGAGGCGCGCAAAACCCTGTTGTTCAAATGAAAATCCTAAAGTCGTTTAATGGGCGCCCATACGAGTTGCTTACAGACACAACGGTAAACTACGCTATCATTGAAGAGTCCTACTATTACGTTCCAGATTGGATACAACCTAATGACCCTGATGCCACACCTGGGGCGATATGGACCAACTTGGAGAAACATTAAACCCTTGTTACCCATCGATTAACAGCGTTTTTCGTGTGATAAATTGTATAATTTTGTCTTCTGCGCAAAAAATTATCAGGCATGTTAAAATACACGGTTCTTCTTGCTTTTTGTTTTTCCACATTATCAGCGTTTTCTCAGAATGAAAAAGTCACCTCTCTAATTATTGTAGATGAAGTGGTAGGAGAAGATTGCTTTGAGAACCTAAAAGGGCTAGAAGCTTATTTATTCAAAGACGATGTAAATAACCTGAACAACTCTGCACATCTCGATTATGGTCTTAAAATCAAAAAAGTAGAAAAGGTTTACCCTTATTTGGTTAAGGAAGGCCCAGACGGAAAGTATATTGCTTATGATCAGATGGTTCCATTGCTTCTTGAAGCTTTAGAACATACATCTAGGTTGATTGAAACCGAAAATGGGAAACGACTCCGACTAGAAGAAGAATATTCGAACTATAAAATTTACATGGAGAATAATTTGCAGCAGATAAATTATCAATTGCAAACACTTCAAAGTGAAATTAACGGACTTAACGAAAGTATGTCTGTAGAGTAATTTATCGCAAAGAATTTACAATTCCCCCAATATGAGAAAGCTTTTTACCATTATTTCATTAGCTCTTGGAACCACATTTGCCACAGTAAATGCACAGGTTGCTTGTGACTACATTTATGTAACACCAGGAGGTGCAAGTAATGGAACTGGAGATATTAACGCTCCAGTTGCGCTGCCTTATGCAATGACATTGGTTTCGCCAACTAGAAACGTGGTGCTAATGCTGGATGGTAATTACAGCTATTCTCAGAAAATTTCAGTTCCAGCAGACGCCATCATTGATGGTAGGTACCAAATTACAGGTGGAGAATGGGTGAAGAATTCAGACGCAAATACCACAATTACAATTACGCCAAGCTTAGAAACAGTAAGTAGTACAGGGCACTATATTGCTTTTGAATTGAGCAATTCGGATGATGTATACCTCAAAGACTTAAACATTATAAACAACTCCACTGCTTCTGGTACAACTGGCTCAAGAGGTAGAACTAAATACGGGATTCGTGTTTCCAACTCAAGTAGCTTTTACTTTACTCGATTAGATATCACAACAACGAATGCAACAAGTGGGATTAACGGTGCTAATGGCGCAAATGGTTTTAACGGTGGCCAGGGTTGGACAGGCCACCCAGGAGATGATGATGGAAATTCCTGTGGAGCAGCAGGAGGAACAGACGATGGTGAAGGTGGATTTGGTGGTGGCGGAACTGGTTTGACAGCTGGCGCTAACTCATGTAACGGAACACCAGGTTCAAATGGTCTAGCCGGTCCAAACTTTCGCCATGGCGGTTGGGGTGGTGGTGGTGGTTCTGGAGAACAGCAGGATGAAAATCCAAGCGCTAGACCTGGTGGTTTTGGTGGTTCTGGTTCTAACGCAGCTGGAGGAAACGGAGGAAGTGCTAACAATAGTAATTCCGGAGATGGTGGCTCAGCGAATGATGGTAGTGCTGGTGCTTCTGGAGGCCTTACTGGTTCGGTAAGTAATTACAGTTTAGGTGCATATTTTATTCCTGGTGCTCAAAGTAGTGCTGGCTCTGACGGCCGCGGTGGCGGTGGCGGTGGAGGCGGTGGAGGCGGTGGCGCCCAAACTGGTTTTAGTGTTGATAATGGCGCGGGCTCCGGTGGTGGAGGCGGTGGTGGCGGAGGCCAAGGAGGTGCTGGCGGAACTGGAGGTTACGGTGGTGGCGGTAACTTCGGTGTCTATGTAAATGGAGGCGCTGGCTACAGTTTGGTAGATACTAGAATTGCTCAAGGAAATGCTGGTTCTGGTGGTTCTGGTGGTTCTGGTGGAAACAGGGGAACAGGTGGAAATCAAGGAACGAGAGGAACTGTTAGTGGAGGAGAAACAGGAAATGGTGGCTGGGGCGGCTTTGGCGGAAATGGCGGCTTTGGAGGAAGTGGTAGACCGGGTGCTGGTGGTTTAAGTGCCGCAACGCGAAGTATTACACAAAATGGGTCATCTGTACCAAACCCAATTACACTTTTAGCTAAGGTTTTAGGCGGATGTACAAACTCTGAGATAACACTTTCTAAGAGTGGTGGAACTTGGAATTTATTGTCTGGTGCTCAGTTTATCAATGATTTAGATGCTGCTACAACATCTTACAATACAAGCACAGGTTCAATACTTGTATCATACCCAGCTATAGGACATAAAGATTTAGAGGTAAGTGCAACTTATGATAAGTTCATTTACGTCAAGGAAAGTAGAGCAGTACCAGCTATTACAGCAATAGCCAATCCATGTGATGGAAACAATGCTACTCTTACAACCGCAACAAGCGGAGATCAATATGAATGGGTTGTGTTTCAAACAACAACCGCATCATCTCTAGGAACATCAACTAGTCAGACTTATAATTACTCACCGTCTTCAACCGGAACTTATAAGGTTAGACTGAGAGTTTATGATAATTGTTGTGGATGGTCTGTGCCAGTATACAGCACATTTACGGTTAATTCTATTCCAACAGGTTCAATTGCTGGAAATGCAACTATTTGTGATGGAGCATCAACAAATCTTACGTTCGCGCTGAGTGGAGGAACAGGACCGTATGATGTGGTTTACAGTGCTGGTTTTTCAAACTTCACTCTTAACAATATCAGTAATGGACATAACGAAGCGGTTTCTCCGTCTTCTACGACCAACTATTCTATTGTTTCTATTACTGATAGCAATGGTTGTGGAACTATTTCGGTTCCTGGTTCTGTTACTGTAACTGTAACCCCTTCACCTAACGGAACAATAAGTGCAACATCTCCTGTATGTGACGGAGATGCGACCACGCTTACTTTCAACTTTACTTCAATTGCAGGTCCCTTCGATATTCAGTACACTGATGGAACTACAACTTATGCTCTTAATGGAATTTCTAGTGGCGCAACTGCAACTCATACTCTTTCCACAGGAAATGTAACTTTCGACTATATCTCTATTGAAGATGCCAATAACTGCGCACGAACAACTGGTTTTGGTGGTAATGCTACAATTACGGTAAATGAACTTCCGCTAGGTACCGTTTCAGGAGCAACCACAATTTGCGAGGGAGATGCAACTGACTTAACATTCAACTTTACAGTTGGAACAGGACCTTACGATGTTGATTATTCTGATGGATCAACAACTTTCAGTCTGTCAGCAATCTCTGATGGATACACCGTTTCTGTATCTCCTTCTGCAACTGCCACTTATAGTATTGCAGAAATTACAGACGCAAACGGATGTACTAATTCAACTATTTCTAGTTCAGCTGTCGTTACGGTTAATCCTTCTCCAAACGGAAGCATCAGTTTGATAACCCCAATTTGTTTGGGAGACATGACTACGCTAACGTTTAGTTTAACTTCTGGCACCGGTCCTTTCGATATTGATTTTACTGATGGAATAACCAACTTCTCCTTAACGGGAGTTGTTAATGGAGGCACGTTTGATGTAACGCCAACAACTTCAGTTACTTACAACTTTACTTCTATTACAGACGCAAATACGTGTGTCAGAGCAACTGGATTTACAGGAGGAGCGCAAGTAATTGTAAACCCGCTTCCAGTTGTAAGTTTTAGTGGCCTCGCTACAGATTATTGTGAAACAGACGGTTCTATAACTCTTACGGGTAGCCAAGCCCCTGGTGGAACATTTACTGGTAACGGAATCTCAGACCTTGCAAATGGAACCGCAACATTTTCACCTTCTGGTGCTGGTGTAGGCGTTCATTCTATCACTTACACTTTTGAGGATATTAATACCTGCACAAACAGTTCGGTGCAATCCGTTAATGTAGATGAGGAGCCAGTTGCCAATGCGGGAGCGGGTGGTGATGAATGCGATCTTGATTTCACTTTCTCGGCTGTTCCTTCAGTAGGAATTGGTACATGGTCGCAAATTAGTGGCTCAGGTACAGCATTCTTTTCTACTGCAAGCAGCCCTACTTCCAGTGTTCAGGTGGACGCGTACGATACGTATGTTTTCGGTTGGACCGAAGTAAACGGTGAGTGTTCCGATAGTGAGCAAATCACAGTCAACTTCTATGAGCAACCAGCGGTAACGCTCCAGGCAGATAGAGATGAATGTCAGCTCAGTTTTGATTTGACTTCAACAACCAATATTCCGGTAACCGGGTATTCATGGACACAAGTCTCCGGCCCGTTTGCGGCTCTTAGTAATGCAACAACCGGTACGGCAACCGTAATAACTGCAGGTACTTTGGGTGATTATGTTTTTGAATTGACGGTGACAGTGAATGGTTGTTCAGCTACAACTCAAACTACCATTACCCAGATTGAGGCACCTGTTGCCGATGCAGGTGTTGGTGGCGATGAGTGCGATTTGAACTTTGATTTGGTCGCACCGCCATCGTTTGGAACAGGAACGTGGACACAAACAGCCGGTCCAGGATTCTCAAGCTATAGCCCAAATGCAAACAGCGGAACAAGCACGGTAAGTGTTTCTCAGTATGGTAATTATGAATTTACATGGACAGAGGAACTTCTTGATTGTTCTTCCTCGGATGCAGTTAGCGTAAACTTCTACGAGCAACCGCTTGCAAATGCAGGAACCAACGGTAACGAGTGTCAATTCAGCCATGTATTCAATGCGGTGCCTAGCGTTGGAAACGGAACATGGACTCAGGTTAGCGGGCCGGGAACATCTTCTTATGTTGATGCAACGGGTGCAACTACCACAGTAACAGCGACTGTTGTCGGTCAATACGTCTACCAATGGGAAGAAGTAAACGGAACTTGTTCTGACGCTTCAACTGTTACTGTTAACTACTTTGCTCAGCCCGTAGCAAATGCTGGTTTTGGTGGGGCAGAGTGTGATTTCGATTTCCAATTGGGAGCAACACCAAGTGTAGGAATAGGAACTTGGACAGCTACTGGTCCAGGAACAGTAACTTATACTCCAAATGCAAATGACCCAGCTGCAATTGCAGAAGTTTCGGCTTACGGAATTTACATTTTCACTTGGAGTGAAGACAACTTTGGTTGTACAGACGATGCCAGTATTACTGTAAACTTTGACCAACAGACGAATGCAAATGCAGGTGCTGGTGGTGATGAGTGCGACTTGAACTTCACATTTACTGGTTCGCCAAGTATAGGTTCAGGTATTTGGACTGTCGCTGGACCTGGTAATGCTTTTTACAGTGATGCAAATAGTCCGACAGCAACAGTTACGGTTGATGCTTACGGAGCTTATTTGTTCACTTGGACAGAAACAAACGGAAACTGTACCGCTGTTGATCAGGTTAGCGTCAACTTCTTTGAGCAACCAGTTGCAGACGCAGGACTTGGTGCAGACGAATGTGATTTGAACCATCAGTTTGCGGCAAACGCTTCTGTTGGTACCGGACAGTGGCTTCAAACCAATGGTTTAGGAACATCAACCTTTACGGTAGATTCCGATCCAAATACTACTGTTACAGTTACCGATTATGGCTCTTACACATACACGTGGACGGAGACTAACGGAACATGTTCCGATAACGCTACAGTTGTTGTTAATTATTTTGAACAACCAGTTGCAGATGCAGGTGCTGGGGGAGACGAGTGTGACCTAGATTTCAGTCTCTCAGGAACTGCCTCAGTTGGTGTAGGACTATGGACGGCTTCTGGCCCAGGAACTGCAACATTTGATGACGACCTAAGCGCATCAACAGACGTTTCAGTTTCTGCCTACGGCACATACACATTTACGTGGACGGAGTTAAACGGTACTTGTACTGATGCGGCTTCAGTAGTAGTTAATTTCTACGAGCAGCCAGCAGCTGTTGCAGGTTTGGGCGGAGATGAATGCGACTTGAACTTCCTTACTAGTGCAGTTCCTAGTGTTGGAACTGGGCTTTGGTCGCAAACAAGCGGTACAGGAACAGCAACATTTAGTAATGCTTCTTCAGCAATAAACACGATTACTGTTGATACGTATGGTACGTATGAATTTACTTGGACAGAAACGAATGGAACATGTATCGATTTTAGATCAATGACGGTCAACTTCTTTGAGCAACCTGTGGCTAATGCAGGTTTAGGAGGAGATGAGTGCGATTTAGATTTTACGCTTGCCGCAACAGCAAGTGTTGGTTTTGGTGAATGGACTTTTACTGGTCCAGGAACGGCAACTTTTGGTTCTAACACAGATGCTTCTACTGTAGCTACTGTTTCTCAATCGGGTGCATACACTTTCACTTGGACGGAGACAAACGGAGTTTGTGTAGATTCTGATGATGTGGTTGTTAACTTCTTCGATCAGTCAGTTGCTGATGCTGGAGCAGGTGGCGATGAGTGCGATTTGGACTTCGTATTTAGTGCTGTTCCGAGTTTTGGAACAGGAACTTGGACTGCTACAGGCCCAGGCAATGCATCGTTTACAAATGCAAACAGTGCTACCGGAACTGTTACCGTTGATGCATACGGAACGTATACATTCACTTGGACAGAAGTGAATGGTATCTGTTCAAATGCGGCTTCAGTTACAGTAAACTTCTACGAGCAACCAGTTGCAAATGCTGGAACCGCTACAGATCAATGTGATCTAGACTTTACGTTTACAGGAACAGCCTCAGTTGGTACTGGTACCTGGACTTCGTCTGGCCCAGGAACGGCAACTTTCAGCCCAAATGCAAACGATGCAAACGCAATAGTTACTGTGGATGCCTCAGGTTCATACACCTTTACTTGGACCGAGGATAACAATGGCTGTATTGATTCTGATGATTTGATTATTGCTTTCAATGCGCTTCCAACGGTGAATTTTACTGGTCTAGATGCTCAGTATTGCGTAGACATATCAACGCCAGTTGCATTAACGGGAACTCCTGCTGGAGGAACGTTTAGTGGCTTAGGAATTAGCGGTAATTCTTTCGTGCCATCTGTAGCGGGAGTTGGAACTATATTTCTAACATATACTTACACAGATGCTAACGGATGTACAGATTTCGAAACACAATCGGTTGATGTAAACGGACTTCCTAATGTTTCGTTCTCAGGTTTGGATGCCGCGTATTGTGAAGATGATGCTACCGCTTACACCTTTGTTGGTTTGCCAAGTGGAGGTACA
>Ga0209632_10000467_pt1 | contig 42133 bp, 46 predicted proteins | sample COG_10_FD_184754 | JGI IMG/M metagenome (GOLD analysis project Ga0209632, IMG submission 184754) | Pelagic Microbial community sample from North Sea - COGITO 998_met_10 (SPAdes) (version 2) | ecosystem: Environmental > Aquatic > Marine > Neritic zone/Coastal water | place: Helgoland, sampling... | reverse complement strand
ATATATTTACATTATTCAAAATTTGTGTAATTTAATAATTATAAAAAATAATTATTAACTTAATTAAATATCATAGGACGTTGGTCACTATTCAAAGATCTTGGTTCTACGACAAACACTTTGGGTCGCTCCATAAAATCTAATGTTTTTAAGTTTTTCAATTGAGGATTAGTAGGTTCTTTATGATTTACAAGATTTGTTGATCCAATGCCAAATAAAGTAGATTCAATATCACAAGCATTATATGCTAATGCATTTCTGCAAGTACGTGCGCCCATTAATCCATCACCAGGGTGATATGAAACAGCAGTTTGTCCATATTCTTTATTAGTATTATATTTAACGTTTTTGTCATATTGAACTTGTTCCATTTTATAATCACCGGGTGTGTTTCTATTTCTAGTTGATGCCATATAGAATAGATTACGATATTTTTTTTTTCAAATTATTATAATTAATTGTATCTAATTTATCATTAAAAAAATCTTGCAAACATAAATGAAACATATCAAAAAAATCATATGAAAATAATATAGCTAAACCAATATTTGGATCAGTAGAAAACATTTTACCTGCTCCTAATAAATAGATTTCTTTAAAAAAATCATTATCTTTTGTTTTGTCATAAATATAATCCATTGTTAAAGACATTGCATTATTATCAAATAACAATTCATCTTTTGTTTCTTCATCTAAATCATCATCCATTTGATCCCAAGGAATATGCAATTTAACAATATCCATATTTACAACATTTCTTAAACATTCGCGATACATTTCATTATTTTTATATAAAACATCAATATTGATATTATACATGTATTATAATATCAAACAATTTCTAAATTACTTTTTTTTATCATTATTCATATCTCTTGTTGGTAGTCCTCCTCTAGTCCATCCTTCTAAAGCCAATTCTTCAATTGAATTAGTAGGGTCATTAATTCTTGATTTAACATCATGCATTAAAGGATATTCATTGTAATCAATATATTGTTTTTCCATAACAGTTGAAGCACTTTTACGTTCACTAATACTTTCACCTTGCATCAATTTTGATTCAATATCTGCATCAAGACCACCTCTTCCTAAATATGGAACTGATGCAAAAGGTCTTTGATGTAATTGTAATTTTTCAAAATGACGGTCACTGTCTTTTTTAATAGACAATGATGAGTCAAAGTCAACCATATTACCAGGTAAACCACCTAAAGAATTTTTGTAGCTGATACCCAAATTAGATGTTGCAAACTTTACATGCGAATCCGATGAATTCGCACTATAATGATTCGCTAAACTGTAATTTAAATGTTTTGTATTAGAAAGATTTCGCTGGGAATTATCATTTTTATCAGCTCCAATTCGCCCTATATTATTGAATGTATATTCACTAATACTTGTCATTCCTTTTATATAATATATAGTATATTTATTATATAAATTAATATAAATTATAATTTGTTTTATTTCTTGCACAAGCAAATAAATTTCCTTCTTTACACGACACCATGTTTCCATAACAAAACTCTGCAAATCCAGTTTGATCATTTACAATTTGTGTATTCGGATTTGAATTAAATTGACGTAAAGATTGTTCAAAAGTATATTGTTCTCCTAAATCTTTAAATAATTTATCATTAATGTTTGGATGATCAGGATTTAATTCTTGTATCATCTTTTTGGAATTATCCATAATCTTTTCATTTGTAATATCACTAAAAGCTGGTGGAGCAGCCTTTTTATCTGGATTTAAAGATATATCACTAATTAAAACATTACTAAATGGGTTACTTGAAGTAGGTTCATCAAAAACATTATCCGTGTTAACATTATGTTCTTCAATTACCTCATTTGCTTGATCAGAGAAGTTCTCTTGTATTACCTTATTATAATGATAATGATATGCATAAATAAAACCAAGTGTTATTAAGAGAACTAATATTATAGTTGTTCTTTTTGTTAAAATCAACATAAATAAACTAATAATAAAAATTAATCTTGTGATTGAATTTAATTTTTGATTATGAGACATTTCTTCAGTTGGGAAAAGTTCATGTAAATATGCACCGACAAGAAATACATTTGGATTTTCACCCCAAAATTTAATATCTGTTTCTTTATTTTCATCTAAAATAATTTCATTATTGGAATTATCATATTCGGACATTATATATAATTATCAAGTATATTTTATAATTAGAATTAAATGAAATAACAATTCTAATTATAATTTATCCACATCAACTTGAAAAGTATCACATTTTTCTTCTTGTGGTACTATTTTTAAAACACATTTTGATTTTTTTCCTTTTAATGGTTCTACACACCCTTTCTCATTTATTTTTTTGACAGTCTTTTTTAATAATTTATTGAATGCTTCCGGTTTACATCTTGCTCTGAAATGTTCATATCGTTCTCGCACATCATCATACGAAAGATTAGATTTTTTATCCAACATATTATTAATTAATTCATGAAGCTCATAAACATATTTTGAAAATGTATCACGGGATTTCATATTATTCATCTTCAATGGTAATTTTTTAAGATTGTTTATAAAATTCTTCCTGCATTTACCACACGGGAGAACCCAGCGTAATTGTAATATAAAATTTCTATAATGATTTTTATCATCCTTTGTTGGATTAACTGGATAATTAAAGCTCATGGTATGTAATGCATGCCAAAGACCTGGACCCCAAATAGTTGTTAACATACCATCATTACTACTATAATCTTTTTTTGTAAAACGTTTTGATTTATTTTTTTTCGTAATATTTTTTTTCGTAATATTTTTTTTAGATTTCATTTGTATTATACATATATTGTTTTTATTGAGTTATTTATAATTTTAACCGATTTTCTTTCCTATTTTTTCTAGTAAGTCTTGATTGTATAATAGGTTACCGGTCGGTTTGTATTCTTTTACCGAAACGTATTTTTTATCATTCTTTTGTTGATTTACGCCGGGTAATTTTCCAATAGGATGTGTAGGATCAATATTGTCATTTCTATCTTCAACACGATCTATAAAATTACCACGTTCGTCTATAATTACTCCCATTTTCTTTTTTACTTCATTTCGAACATACGAAGGCACCCAATTATGCCAAGATATAAAAATTGTATTCGGATGAATATATTTTACATGAAATCCATTTGATTCTAATTCTGTTATAATATAACCTAAACATTCACCTTTATCATATATAGGTTCTCCAACTAAATATTCTGGAACTAAATACCAAACATGAGTATCAGTTATTCTTTTATTTTTTGCTGTATGTTCTATACGTTTATGTATTCGATTTAATATTTTTTTAAAAATAGATATTTGTTTCATATCTCTTTTTTGTCTTTTGTCATATAACTGATCAATATTGATTTTTTTAGAATTTTCTTCTTCATCATTTAATAGAAAAATAGAAGACATTTTGTATATAATAAAATATAAAAAAAAAACACAATAAATACATATGGAAGATAAAAATATAAAAAGTATTGTTGTTTCTGGTGGCGGTCATACATTCATCACATTTTATGGAGTAATTAAAGAATCAAAAGAAAAAGGATTTTGGAATTATGAAAACATTGAATCTTTATATGGAACATCGGCAGGTGCAATGACATGTATCTTAATTGCTTTAAATATTGATGATAATATATTAGATAACTATTTAATGAAACGCCCTTGGGATAAAGTATTTAATATTAATGTTGATTCATTTGTAACAATGGTAAATAGTTTTGGTTTATTTAATAAAGAAAAAATATATGATTTTTTTGGACCTTTGCTGGATGTAAAAGAATTTTCTAGAGACATTACATTAAAAGAATTTTATGAAATAAATAAAATTCATTTGAATATTTATACAACTGAACTAAATAGTTTTGAATATATAAATTTATCACATATAACACATCCAGATTGGAAATTAATAGATGCAGTTTATGCATCAATAACGTTACCGCTTATATTTTCTCCTATTTTTGAAGAAAATAAATGCTATATTGATGGTGGAGTATTAATGGATTTTGCAATAAGTGACTGTTTGGAAAAGCATAATGAAAATGAGATTTTTGCAATTAAAAAAAAAACATCTAAATTATTAGATACTATAGATAGTTCTTCAAATATTATGACATTTACTTATACATTATTAAAAAAATGTATAGATAAATCAATACCTAAATATAATTCAAATATAAAATATATTATTAATATTGAAGGCACTCCGGTAACAATTGAAGATATTTTAAAGGTAACATGTTCTCAAGAGTTACGTTATAAAATGGCGAATGAAGGAAGAGATGCGTTTAATAAATTCAATGTTTCCTGCTCTGGTCATAAGGGCTTTTAATTGTTTTATTTTTTACACATTTAAATTTATTATTTCGTTTATAAGTTTTTTTGCACTTTTTAATACAACGTTTTGTATAAGGATTAAATTCTTTACCTTCATTACATTTTTTTTTTGGATTTTGTTTTAATAATTCTAAATCATTTTTATCAAATTTGAATGAAGTTAAAGTGTTACTAATGTTTTTGAAAACGGTTTGTATCGTATTATCATATTTTTTTAATTTATTGTCTTTAAAATATAAATTATTTTTTTTTAATATGGTATCTTCTAACGCACTTTCATAATTATTTAAACATTCTTCAATACTATATCTATTAAATAAATCCGCAGTAATCATATGAAAAAACACATGTTCAAGTTTATTATATAATTCTAAACTAACTAGATGTTTTGATTTTTTTAAAATATGAATATATGATAATCCTAATCCATATATATCAAAAGTTTCTAATGATTTATTTAAAAGTTTTTCATAATTATTATTATTTACTTCACTAAAAGTTTTCCCAAAATTATCATGATTTTTTGATTTAAATGTATCAATATCAACTTTTTCATAAAACCATTTTTGATGAACATTAATATCCTTCCAATTTGTTCTGTATATTTTTTTAATAAAGTTTATTTTTTTACTTTCACTCATATTAGCCACTTGAATAAAATTCGATTTATTTAAAAATATAATTTCAAAAGGAAAATACCACCATGGATTGGCAAGACTATGTTTTGAAATTTGACAGTTTTCTTTAATATTGCTTATTTTATCCATTAATCCGAAATCAATTAAATTGATCCTATTTTTTTCTTGATTATAAACAATATTATGTGGTTTAATATCATGATGTATAATATCATTTTCTAACATTTCTCTTAGTCCGTATAATAAACGATGCGCTTCAATCCAGAATTTTTCCATTTTTTTTGTATTTTCAGTTGTTTTTTTTAGTTTTTCAATATTTTTTCCAAATTCATCTAAATTAATACCACCGTCTTTTAAAATTAATAATTTGTAATTATTAATTTCGGTTGATTCAAAATTATTACATTTATCAATGGCTTTCATATTAGAATTTGTATTTTTAGGTAAACAATATTCGGGCTTTCCCAAAAAAAAGTCTTTGTGAATATCAACACTATCTATTTTCTTATATTCTTTTAATTCTTGGTCTGCATGATACTTTGTCATCACCTTTGAAATTTTATCAGTATAATCTATATTTTTTTTATATTTACATTTTAAACTAGGATTATGTACACATCCATATGTACCTTCACCAACCACCTTACTCATATATATATATATATATATATATGATTTTATTCATTCAAAATAGTATTTACAAAAGTATCTAAAGTTTCTTTCGATATTTTAGAATCAAACTCAATAGTTTCATCACCATCTAATGTTAAATTTATAGTTGGATATGATTCTATTTTGAATTTGTTCATTAAATTCATTATTTCTGAATCTTGATCAATGTCCCCAGAACAATCAATGTCAATACAATTTACTCTATATCCGTTAATCAATTTATTTTTATCTGAAAATTGCTGTTTAAATTCCTCCCATTCAGGTTTAGATTTTTGACAATGAGGACACCAGTCTGTAAAGAAAAAGCGAACATCTGCAGTTCGTTTTCTTTTATTTGCATTTGCTACATCTTTATGTAAATCGTTTTTCATTGCCGGTTTAACATATTTTTTATATGAATAGTATCCTACATAACTAAAAATTATTAATAATACAATAGTAATAATATGAATATAATATGGTCGCAAAAATGTTTGTATGGTGGTGATTATTTTAGACATTATATATTATAATTATATTATTTATTTATAAAAAATAACACAATTATATATAATGAGATCTAAATTAAAAGAAATATGGGATCTGCATGTAGAAGACCAGACAAAAGAATATGATAAAATATTTGCAAAAGATAAAAATACAATAACAGGTTCAATGTTTTTAAATGAAATCGTACCTAGTATAAAAAGCATAAAAGGTTTAGATTTTTTAAATGATCCAGAAAAAGAATTTAATTGGTTAGTTCCAAAAAAAAGATCTTATAATACAACTTCTTTAGATGTTAAGTCATTATTAGAAAGGATCGATGAAATTTATAAGTCTGTATTAGAAACATTTAAAAAAGAATCCAAAATAAAAGGACCAAAGAATATTAAAAAAATAAATGCTATTTTCAAAAAATATTCCAAATATCAAGAAACATATTATTTAGACTTTATTAAAAAGAAAGACAAATATTTGAAGAGTTTATCAATTTCCACTTATATTTGTTATGATTCTGAAAATGATGGAAAACTAGAAAGAAAATGTCAAGATTTTGCTGACATGAATGGAGAATATCCAGAAAAATTCTTAGAAGGAAAAAATGAAAAAGAATATATGTTTGTTTGTAAAAACACTTTCTGTGAAAGCAAGTTAAAAAAAACACAAGGAAAATTATGTTGCAAAAAGAAAAAAAAAACACGAACCTCACAAACCTCAGGAGGGAAAAACCGAAAAACTATGAAAAAAAAATATTAATTAAATATATTATGGAAAACGTTGCGCCAAAATTGGCTTTTATTGTACCATATAGAGATAGAGAACAACAATTAAATTTTTTTAATAGACATATGAAATATATATTAGAAGATGTGAAAGATTATAAAATATTATTTATACATCAAAAAGATAATCGCTCTTTCAATCGAGGTGCATTGAAAAATATCGGTTTTTTAATAATAAAGAATTTATATCCGGATGATTATAAAAATATAACACTTGTTTTTAATGATATTGACACAATGCCTTTTACAAAAAACTTTTTTGATTATTCTACTACACATGGTATTGTAAAACACTTCTTTGGATTTACTTACGCTTTAGGCGGAATTGTTTCTATAAATGCAAGTGATTTTGAGAATATAAATGGGTTTCCTAATTTATGGGCATGGGGATATGAAGATAATTTACTCAATAATAGAGTAACTAAAAAAAAGTTGAAAATAGATAGAAGTAGATTTTTTCCTATATTAGATGAAAATATTTTACAATTTCCTCATACTATTAAAAGACTTGTAAATAAACATGAATATGATGTTTTTAAAACTGATACAAAAGAAGGTATAAATTCTATTAATGGATTACAATATAATATTAATGATACCATGGTAGATGTCACTGCATTTAATACTGGACGTAATGAAAAAAAAGAACATAATAAGGTATATGATTTAAGATCAGGTAGTAAACCATTTATATCATTTCGTAATAAAAGAAATGGAAATATGAAATTATTGTTATAAATCGCTAATTTCAAGAAATTTATAAGTAATCCCTATTTCTTTCTCATTTTCCCAAACTCCAGATATTTTGATAATATATTTTATATTTGAAAAATTATTATATTCTTTTACATATAATTTAATTGAACTGTTAATTAATGTGTTATATAATAAATAGTTTTCTTCTTTATTGCAGTTATTTAAATGTTTATAATATTGTAATATACCTTTTTCTATATTTGCTAAATTGTTGATTATTTTATTGTTAATATCATTTCTTTCAAACTTAAGAATACATTTCTTATTTATTTGATAAATACTTGAATTATTAAATTGTAAATTTAAAAATATACCAATTGTGGTAAAAATATTATCAGAAAATAATAGTTTAGTAAATTTACCATCCATTAACATATTTTGCTTTGTTTCTAAAAAAAATATATTTCTTTTATTATATTTTTCTATATCATATGTGATATTCATCTGTAATATCATATATGCAAATGTTTATTTACTTTTTATTATTAATTAATCTTTTTTAGTAGACTTTTTCTCCTTTTTCTCCTTTTTTTCCTTTTTTTCCTTTTTTTCATCTTCTTCTGTTTCTAGTGCTGCATCGACTTCTTCTGTATCATTCACCATATCTTCTTCTGGAATTTCATCTTCAGATGGTGTACTAACGTGATCCTTACCTTCTTTCATACCTTCCTTAAATCCAATGACATTAGAAAGAATAATGTAGCTAAAGAATAGTATTAATACTAAAAACAAAATATTTTTCATATTTAAATTAAATTTCATATCTATAATATATAATATATAATATATAAAAATGACAACAGTTTTTGATAAAAGTACAACTCAAATAAAATGGAAAGGAAAAACTTTTCAACAATTAGCCAGTAGTGTTAAATTAAATAAATCTAATCATGATACAAATAATGGTATAAGTCAAATATTTAGAGCAAGACCCATGAAAATTTATAGAAAGGAAATTGCTTCACAAGAACCGAATTGTAATTCGAGAACTTCCTTAAAAATTGATGATTTTAATGCACCTGGTAGTATTATTACTAATACATCTTCAAATATGGGTTTAGCAAATACATTAGATATTCATTCTGAAAATAATAACTGTCAACACCCAAATGAAACAAATCAACATTGTATTGCAAATATTGCGGCTGAACAGAATGCTTTGCGTCGTGTAAGAAGCAGTGGTATGACACAAAGTAAATACAAAATCCATTCGCGTGATAATTATTTTTCTTCTACAAATCAATATTTAAATAATCGTAATATTTCATTCAAAAGTAATGAATATTTTAACATTCGCAAAGGTGATCCTACTGCCACACCGGGAACATTACAAGCTCAAGAAAATGTATATACATCAAATGGAATTACTACTTGTCCAAAATTCTTAATATCAGAAGAAATCACATATAGTTATTTTTGGATTGATGGAAGTGCAAATGCAAATACTGTAACTGTTCCTGCCGGGAGTTATGATATTGCAAAATTGAACCAAATTTTACACACAACAATGGTAAACAATGTTCATTATTTTATTAAAAAACCCCAAAATTTACGTATATATTTATTAAATTTCTTATATAATTCAAATAATGGTAAGGTTACTATTCAATTAGAAACCGTGAACAGCAGCACAGAATATAGTCTTCCTTATTCTACTGATCCGATTGTTTGGGAAAGCGATTTGAATGGAACAAATAAACACGTATGTTTAGATTTGGGTTCTTCACCTGTATTTGCGGAGGCAATTGGTTTTGAACCAACCTTATATCCTAATCCAAAATCAAATACTGGTGGTCCTTTGTCATTTACTGGAACAAAACCAAGTAAAATTGTTCAAAACTTTTTACCTATTACTTATAAACCAAATAATTCACAATTTGCTACTCAGGGTGCAGTTAGCTCTGGAGATTTAATTGCAAGAAAAAAATACAATACAATCACTACTGTAGGATCCTCATATAGAAGTGCTTTTGGTGCTCAAACCGCAAACTCTTTGGCTTATGGAGTACCAAGTTACGGATATACGGTGAAAGACAAAATCGGGTTTCCAATAAAATGTTCACCAAGGTTCCCAAAATATTCAGATAAAATGATTAAATGTAATGTGCGAACATTTACACATATAATTTAATCATCCTCTTCTTTTAAAAAAATATTTGTATTTATGTTTTTATTATAAGGAACCTCATGTTTTTCACACCACAAAATACTTTTTTGGATATTATATTTTATTATATTATCTAATTTATCATTTTTACTTTTATTATCTATAAACATAAATGTATTATAAATAGTTTCTATTTGCTGTTGACCAAAAATTGCATTATATTCTTCAATTTTATTGATAAAAATATTAGATACGCTGATATTTAAAAATCTGGAAATATAATCTTTTTCTTCTATTACTAATTGAAGTATTTCCTTAAAAGTATTATAAAAAGTATGGTTCGATGAATATAAAAAATCTTTACAAACAATATACTTTTCAGAATTTGCATATCTACTCGTTTGAGGTTTACATATAAATGTTGTTTTATAAAATGAAGATAAAATATATAAAATGTCTATTGTATGTTGCATAAAACAATCAAATATTTTCAGAACAAAACAACCATGTTTTTTTTGTAAACATACTGCATACGCAATTTGTGCAAATAATAATTTTTCTATACTGATTTCTTGTTTATTAAAATCTACTGAAAAATCAAAACCACCATCTGCTGTTAATAAATTCATTTTTGAACCATATTTTTTTACACAATATTCAAAATTTTCTATTGATAAAATATTACCAGTTTTGTCTACTCCGTTTTCAATAATTACATTTTGATGTTTGTTTAAAAATTCAACACTTTTCTTCCAAGCCGGAATATTTATATCACTTACGTCATCTAATAATGAAATTCCTGTATATTTATCATTAATATTGTTACGAATATTAACAACTGCCTCAATAAAACCACCTGGACCTTCCGCAAGATGAAACGTTTCAATCGGATTTTCATTTTTTATTAAGTCAAAACTATATATTATTTCAATCATTTTGTAATATGAACGTGACAATGGTTTATATTTTGAAATACACTTTGTTTTTCCAGGCGGAACCGTATTTATATATTCATATGGATTTGTATATTTTTTAAAATTACTCCATTCATATTCATAATGATCTATTTTGAATTTCATTGAATATAAATAATGCGATAATGAATTAGATATAATTGGTTCGGGTTTATTAGTATTGGTAATACAATCTATATTTTCGTATATTTTATAATAAACATTTGGTAATAAAAAATATATCATATGATAAGCTTATATTATATGATATTTACGGTTTATATGATTTTATTAGTGATTATTTCTTTTTCTTAATGACAATTTTTTCGTTTGTTTGAACTGCTTTTTTTTTACGAATAGTTACTTTTGCTTTGGTTTTTGTTGTTTCTACTTCATCTTCTTCATCTTCTTGATTATTTTTTGTAACCAATGGAATATCATCCAAATCTTTGGATAATATCTTTTTCATCATACTCTCGGCATCTATATTTCTCACTTTTCTAAATACAAAATATCTATTTAAAAACGAAACCGTTTTCTCATTTGCCGTCATTAATGGTGCACTTCTGTAGGTTGCTTTTACTCTTGGATTTTTCTTAATATCGTCTTGCATTAAATTATACATTTCTTCGAATAAGCCACTTCCATTTGGTAATCCAAAATTCTTTGCTTCATCATTATCAATCAATACAAATCCATAGTTTTCCATTATTCTTTTGAAATATTCAAAGTTTACCAAATATTCACAAAAGGTGTTTCCTATCGAATCTTGAAAAACATTTATACAATATCCCAATGAATTTTCGTCATATGGAAATCCAGTTTCATTATATTTCTTCTTTATTTCAAACATCTTATTTTCTCCATCATTTAAAATAATAGATTCATCTTTGTTTTTATTACTCAATAATTTAAACACCTTTTCGCCATCAAAACAACATCCAACAAAATAACCATTCAAGCTAGTACATTCAGATAAATTTCTAATAAAATTATTCAATGTTATTTCATTTTCGAAGAAATAATGCAAAGTAAATTGACAAGAACTAATATTAAATCCATCCGCTCCTACACCATAATTTTTATATACTGCTTTTCCAAGAACAGTTTCGTCTTTTGGACCATTTCCAAAAATTGCATTAGATATTTCACGCTCTTTTTGAGTACCATGTGGTTCTTTAAATGCACTGCCATTTCGTATATTTTCTGCGGAACTACCATTCAAAAACAATCCTGAAAATATCTTCTTTTTATTACGTTTTTCTTTTAAATAACGCACACATGCACCATTTAATCGGTTATTAATACAATCTTTTGATTTATCTATACCTAATACAAAACTCAATTGTGATTTTATCCATTTATGTAAATCACCTCCTTTTCCCACACCATAATCAATCAATGTATCGTCTTTATTTGCAATAGATCCAATAATTTTACTTTTAATGTATAGATTATGAAAATCTCTCATTGATTTAGAGCGTTTATTGTCAATATTATTTTTATTATAATAAACACCTTCATTCATATCTACATTTTCTTCTTCTTCATTTTCTTCAATATATTGAGGTATATTTACTCCAGTTGTAATCATTTCTTTCGTAACTGGATTATGAATACATTGCCAATTATTATTTGCAACCAAATATGAATTACCATATTGTTTCTCATTTCTATTTAGTTGAGCGGTTTTGTCATAACGTACGCGCAATGGAACCCATTTCCAACCTTCTTGTTTTGTCATATCATATTTAAATTCAACAATCATATTTTCTTCAAAATATTGATTTTCTTCTGTAAACATACACATTTGTTCACCATTTTGACTTAATAAAATCTTTGCATAACATGCATTTGGACAATATGGATTAGTGGGTTGAAATGGTACTGGTTTATACGTTTCTTCATTTTCATCATTACTGAATTTAGTATCTTTGTCATCAATTACATCATTAAACGGATTTAAGAAACCATGTTTCTTTTCATCAAATCCGCATCTCAATACAAGTGTTTTATATTGAACAATATTTGTATTTTTAGAGGTGTCAATTCCATCTTCAAAAATATTATGAATTTCATCTTTACCAGTTTTGTCTTTTTTAACAGAAACCAAAAAGTCAATAGTCAAAAATTCTAATGGTTTCCATTTAAAAGAATGTATCCATGATGTTTTCTTTAAAGGACCCGCAACACTACCTTCTCCACAAACCGCTTTATCACTTGGTGTGAAAATCAAACCATCAGTATTATATTCATAAATATCATCATCAATTTTAGACATAATATTAGAACATCCTTCGAAAATACTAACGTTTGCATTTGTTTCATAAAATGTTTTACATGAAACATTAAATTCACATGGGCTTTCAGAATTCAATATATTTACTAATTTTAATTCTTTAATTACACTTTGCAATAATTGAAGACGATATTCTATTTTCTTTTCACTTTTTTCAGCACCATCATATAAACAAAATGGTAAATCACGGATATTTTTATTTTTTATAAAATAAATATCAAATGCTGCAAACAAATTAATGAATTTCCCTTTTTTATCATATTTAATCAATTCACCATCAATTAGTGTTTCAAACGCACCTTTATTGTTTGTTTGAGATCCGGTAAAAACAACCGTCATATTAGAACTAATTAAATAAATTTTGCCTTCTTTATTTATAAACAATAAATTACGGTCACCATCTGCTTTATCTGTAACCGTGTAATTTGTACGCACATTTGGATGTTTCATATTATCACTGGTCTCCAGAATATGCTTCAATTCCAATGCAAATGTTTGATATCCAATAAAATGACCAGAATTTATTTTAACAACATTATCTTGTTTACCAAATAATAATTCCATGTATTCTTGTTTTATATTATTCTGTTCTGTATAAGAAATAGGATAATTACTTTGTTGTAATCCACTAAAAACAATTCGCATTGATTTACGCAATACATCCGTAATACTTTTAGTATCTTTATATTTACTACCAGGACCACCCATTTGACTATTATCTAATTCCATTTCAATTTCATATGTTTCTGGTGAATTAAATACATCTGCATCTTGAATAGACCAAACCTTCATTTGTACATTATTTGTAGTTTTACCCCATTTGACAATACTTAAGTCTGCATAAATAGGTAATGTTTCATGTACGAACCGTACTCTATTTAATAAACGAAATGTTTTCTTTTTATCTGCCCAATCATCAATAAAATTACGAATAATGGGAGCACGAGCGGTATATGTTTGTTCTAACTGATATGAAATACGCATATTAAATTCTTTAAAATCTGCTGCTTCAATATCTTTATCATCATTTCTTGCTCGCGTTTTTTGAGTAAATTTGATTTTTTCAAAAGATGATGATGGCATATCCAGTATTTTTTGAATACTGTTGGTTTTGCAATATTCTTGTATTAAATCAATACCTACAATTTCGGTTCTAATATTTGACATTTTTGCGCGTTTTTCTTTTGCATTATAATATTCATGAGAAATACGTAAACTATAAAATCCATTGGGATTTTCTGGTTTGAACCCATTATTATACAAAGTTTGAGCAACATTATCATAATCTATTTTACTAATTGTATTAAATTTTCTATTACTTCCAAAACGCAATTCGATTTCACTAATTTTTCCATCGCTTCGCATTAGTGGATTAGTTGCTAAATAATTATTTAACATTAATTCCAATTGCTCTTTTGCATTCTTTTGGTTTTCTTTATTCGCCATAATAATATATATAGTTAAATAATATATTATTTTAATTCAATTTTATTTATATGAAAAAAAATATAACAAATAATATACATATATAGAACAATTCAAATATATAACGATGAATATGAAGGCTCTATTTTTTAAAGAGTTAAATAAATATTTTTGGTTCACTATAATACTTAAACATACTATAATGATTATATAAATCCGGTAATCCTCTATCTTTAAATGTTTCATATTCTAATATAATTCCACCACATTGAACTATTGCTTCAATATTTTGCCTTTCTGTAATATATAAATTTTTATAATGTATTTGTATGCTCCAATTTTCTTCACCTTCCCAATTTTGTTCTTTATTTGAATAAGTATGTATAGATATTAATGGTTCATTATCCCTATCATAATAATAAGTATATTCAGCCATTCCTATTATTTTCCCCCCATATGTTTTAGATGTCATAAACCATAATATATCTCCATTGTTAAATTTGTTTACGATCGTCTTAATACAACCATAATTACCTTTTTTTACTCCCCAAAATGGGTAATTACTATTTCTGAAATTGTCCCCATCCTGAACTCGAATTAACCAGTGTTTTTGTTGAAGGGAAGACATTATTGATTTTATTAATTTATGTAATAATATAATTGTGAAATTATAAATCAATTTTTATATTATAAATAAATGTATATTATATATTACTATATAAGTTATAGACAGATGTGTATCCACGACGGCTGCAATACAATACCATATTATAACGTAGAATGTCAAAAAAATCGGCATTTGAAATGTCCAAAGGTATAAAAATGGTTTTAAATATGTAAATAATTACCATTCGCACATTCTAGAAAGATCTCTATATAATGTTTGTTTATCCATCTTTTTTTCATATTTTAAATCAAAGTAATGAGCCAAATCACGTAATTCAGTAACCGTATATTTTGATATGGATTTTAATGGATTTTCAAAAGTTTCTAACTTGAAATATTCTTTTTGAATTTCGTCAATATACAATTCTGGAGAACCATGTACACCATATTCTTTATTTTTTTTAACTATTACAATATTAAATAAATCAGATTTACTGCAATTATTGGGGTATATATCTAAATAAAATTCATTTTTAACTATAATTATTCTAGCTTTATAATAAATTGCATATGCATATAAACTTTTTATAGTTGAGATCGAATTTGTCGCTATATCCGAATTGATTTCTTGTATTGTTGCGTTTGTTATTTTTACATTTATTTCTTTCATTTTTTTAATGTTCTCTGAAAAATAATTAACTATTTGTTTTTTAATATCCATCATAACATTGGTAGCTTTTCTCAAATCACTCTTAAGAAAATAATAATTATCATTATAAGTAAATTTTTTATTACAATTACTCGATTTCTCAAGTGCTATGTAAATACACCAAAACAATTGATCTTGTATTTCAGGAAAAGTAACATCGTTCTCTATTTTTCTCTCAATAACTTCTTTTTCTATTTCTATTACAGGTTCTCTTTCTATCTTTTTATATTTATCTTTGAGTATGTTATCATACATAAATTCTTTATAAGAACCAATATCAAAATCATTATTGCCAACAAAAATATTATTATAAAAAGACATAATTAATTACTATTTATATAGTTGAGTATTTTTTATAAAAATTAAATCAATTTTTTATTTTTGTATACTAGACATTTTACTTTTTCACTAACAGATGTTGTCCAAATATTTTCAAAACTAGTTTCATCTATTTGTGGAAAAAAAGTATCACATTCAACATCTACATCTAATACATTTAAATATATATATTCACATTTATTATGCAAAATCGCTTCTTTATATAATGTTTCACCGCCAATTACAAATATAGTTTCAATTTCACATAAAGTATTTAATTTATTTAAAGCATCTTGTAAATTATTAAAACAAAGCACATTTTTGTATATTTTTGAAGAAATAACAATATTTAATCTATTTTTTAATTGTTTTTCTTTTAAACTTTCAAAAGTTTTTCTACCCATAATTACAGCATTTATTTGGTTTGGATTATCAACTGAGGTGGTAACATCTTTAAAAAATTTCATATCTTCTGACACATTCCATGGTATTCTATTTTCAAATCCAATACCGTTGTTTTTTGAAACTCCCGCAATAATATGAAACTTTCTCATATTATTAAAAAATATATTTTTTATTCAAAAAATGTATCTTGAAATTCTTTTTTTTGGCTCTCTAATAATTGTAACTCATTTTGTTGTTTTTTTATATGACTAATATGAGACGTAATTTTATTTAAAATGGTCTCGTCTAAAAAAGATAAATTTATAAAAGTGCCACTTTTATTTTCATTTAATTTTACATTCTCATCATTAAATATCTTCAAAAACTCTAATTGATTTATTTTATTTAAACCTTCGATTGTATTTTTAATTTCTTCTAAATTATAGTTCTCCATAATATAGTTTAATGTAAAGTTTAAATTTTATATTATTTTTTTTTCTTTATCTTAATAATATTTTCTACTGGCTTTTCTTTTGAAGGATTAATTATTTTACCAATTATACAAATATATGGATCATTCAATTCAAATCTAACTCCAATTACTCTTACTCTTATATTAGCATCTTCTTTTATAGAATTAAAATAAAAATCATTATGATGTTCTTTTGCAATAAATATATGAAGTGGAACAATATCTTTATCGATTACTTCTGCATGAATACCTGCTTTTGTGATCGTTTTACTTTTACAATCTATTTTTTGTCCTTCCACTGGATAGGTTACCATACATTCAAATATTACAATAAAATCTATATTATCGGATTGTATTAATCCAGCAGAATTACTAATAATTCTAACACTGTCTGGTCGAACAAACCCTTCATTGATGCATTTACCTTCTATTAGATCCTTGACTTTTTGTTCTAGTATGTCATTAATATTTGATCCAATTTCAGTAATAGATAAAGTAATCTTCTTTTCCAATAAAGATTTTATATAAATACCAAATATTTCACTCATGTTTATATTATATTATATTGTTTTATTATTTTTAAATCAATTTTTTTTTTGAAAATCATATATTTTATTTATCAACATTTTTTCGTTACTTAAAAACCAGATTTTTCCTTGTTTATTTTCATCTTGAAAAAATCTCATTAAAATTTCTAATAAAACAACAATTTTATTTTTTCCATATTTTATGTTATCTAATTTACATAAAACTTTTGATTTACTTTTACCTTCATCTTCTTTTATGTTATCCAAAATATAATCTTGATTTCCTAAAATATCATTTAATTGTTTAATTATTTCTTTTGCTTGAGCTTGTAACATAATTGCACCTTTTTTATTTACTATTTTTTGTAAATCTCTGGTTTTAAATATAAATTCATCATTATAAGGTGCCATAAATCCAATTGTATTATTAATAATCGACTTATTCAATATTAAAAATTTATTCATATATTCCGATGATTTTATTAAATCTTCAGATTGGGTCAATGTGGCCTTATTAAATCCATCTGATTTAACATATATTTTATAGTTTATATTATCTTCACTGAGAACAAACCCGAAATTATCATTAGATATATCACTTATTATCATTAATTCATCAAAATATTGTTTAATATAAATTTCAATTTCATTAGATGGTACCCATTCGTGATAAATTGTATTTAATAAAACAATTTTATCAGAGAACGGTAATGTATCTAAATTATGAAATACACAATATTTTTTTAACATTGTATCATTAAAATCATATTGTTCTTTTAAATGTTCCAAAATTACAGAATAATTTTTATACCAATTCTTTTCTCCAATAGAAACACTTATTTTATCTAAAAATACATTGTCAAAATTTTCTTTCATGGATGTATAAATTTCATTATATTCATTTATATCATCTGTTTTAAATTTAATATCTTTTAATGTAATAGCAACATTTGGTATTTTTATATCAATCGGTATAGATCTTTCAAATATACTAGCATTATTTTCTGTAATTTCAATTGGTTTAAACAAATAATATAATCCTTTGTTCTCTAAATAACCATATCTTCCGTATTTATCAATCAAATAGTCGTTCTTTTCAATTAAATAATTTAATGCGGAATAAATTTGTTCATGTGAATATTTATTTGAAATGTTTATAGAATTAATTAACTCATCTCGTTTAAAAAAATATCTTCCATTGTATTGACCTGGTATATCTCGAAATAAATCTTTTATTCGTTTTACTATTTTTTCATGATTTACAATAATAAAAGAATTATTGTATGTCATCATTGACACGTCAGAGTTACCTTTATTTCCGCAACTATATTCACAATTATCCATATAATCACATATGTCTGTATATGGTTTATCACCATATTGTACTGTTGTTTTTTTGCCATTTGGTAAGGTAACCTCTATATCTTGGTTCTCGGTGATTTGAGATAAATTATCATAAGTAAAATTATTTTGTTTAATATTCAAAACACAATCGACCGATATTTCTTTCAATAATCTTGTTATTCTACCAATTTTTTTTGCTTTTTGTTCCGCTAGCCTATAAATATATAAATCAGTTGCTTCTTGATTATCTTCCAAAGTTGAACTGTGTAAAAATATTTCAACATTACGTTCTTCAAATGGTAATTTGCAATGACTTAAATTTCTTACACCTCTTCCAATAATTTGTTCTATTCTATTCATATTAAACCACGGTTCTAATATATGAACTTGACGAATATTTTTAAAATCAATACCTTCTGCTGCGGCTTTTGAAATAATTACAACTTTTACGTTTTTACCATACTTATTATTTTCATCATTCAAATATTTGATATCATTAATATTATTGGGTGAATATATTTTATCACCGGTAATCATAACATATTGTGCTTGTTTAAATTGATCACCTTTATAATCAGATTGTGTTTCCATGGTTAAAGAGTCAATAGGTTCAATTGGATCTTCAGACCTTTCTTTTAATAATGGTTTTGTATAACTTTCACTACCAAATCGTGTAAATCCCATTTCTTCTAATGCAAGAGCAGTTGGAACTGCACCGCCATCAATATATTGTGAATAAATTAAAATAATACCTGTTGATTCCTTAATTTTTTTACATATATTTGATATTTTTGAACTATATTTATGTATTTCTCCTGGACTAAAAATCTTACCATGTTTTTCTGATTTATAATCGAAATTATAATGTAGATAATAAGGTTGTTCTTTTGTCCATAAATGTTCTTTATATTTCATAATATCATTCAATCCATTTTTTCCAATAATCGTTTCCATAACAAATATATCTTCATCTCCTGAAGTTTTTTTATCATTAAAATTAAACGTTGGATAAACAATATTTAAAGCTTCAATTAATTTTTGCAAAAGTAAATATCCAAACGATTCCATAGAATCAAAAACATTTACACTTGATTTATCACCAACTTTTTTGAAAATATCTTTGTATTTATTACGTAATGTTTTTATAATAAACTCATAACCTGTTCTTTGATAATCTGTTATTTTATTTACAAAAAGTAATTTGTGTATGTTCTCCATTTTATTTTTAATTTTCGTTTTATTTAATTGAATAGTCGGTAATTTTTTCAGTTTATTTTTACTATTTTCGTTATATATTCGAATAGGAAATAAGAATGGGTTCTCCCCTCTAACATAAGAAACGTATCCTGTTAATTTTCTTTTTAATAAATCATAACCTTTATTTTCATCTGTTCTGAAATCTCCATTTTCATTAAACACATCATTTATTTTTATTTGAGAACGTTTATCATTCAAATTCATTAGATTTGTTATCCAAATAATTTCTTCATGTGAATTATACATTGGAGTTGCAGACAATAATAATAAACGTAAATTGTTTGTATATTTTACAACTTCCATCAAAAGCTCTGCGCATTTTTTATTAACATTTTTATTGTCACTTGTTAATCTTATATTATGTACTTCATCAATAATAATTAATCTATTATCAAATATAGATTGTATTTTCTTTATTTTATTAGATTTTTTGTTTATTTTTGATAAACCGATGCTTTCAATTTTAGAACTAATAAAATTCGCCAATTGCGTATAGCCCATAAAAACATAATTCTTGTTTATTAGATTTTTTATTTGGCTAATAATTTTTGCTTTTGGTATATCTTTCATTATTGTAGGATTAATTTCTTTTAATAACTCAGTACCAACACATGAGTTCAAATTCCATATTCCATTTTCATATTTTAATTTACGTTCATCAAATAATTGTAATCTGAAATTGTCTTGTACATTTGGTGATGCTATAACCATAATTTCTCTATTAATACCCACTTGTTTCATATAACTTCTCATTTCTTCAGAAACACCAATTGCACTACATGTTTTACCAGATCCTAAACCATGATATAATAATAAACTGTTATAAGGAGTATTAAAAGACATAAAGTTTTTTACAAATAATTGATGAGGCATAAGTTCAAAATCAGTATTACATAATTTATCAGATTGTTCCTTTATATTATAAATATTGCCATCATATTGAGTATCATTAAATTGTTTTTGATTTGAAATTTTAATACTAAATTCTGTATCATTCATTCTAGGATATAAGTGATCTAAATAACTTTCATCAAATTCCTCATGTGTTAAATTGTTTTTTTTCTTTTTTATTTTAATAATATCTGTTTTTTTTTCAGTAACAGGAACAGATGGTAATATCTTAATTTTAGGTTTTCGAATAAAAATCTTTTGTTGTTGTGGTATATTTTGCATTATATTTTTGATTGTTCTATTTTTAATAGTGCGATCTTGATAAATTTCTATTTTACAGTTTTCTTTATTAATTACATATTCATTTTCAAATTTCTCGTCTGATAATAAATTTCTCAATCCTTCTGGCATTAATCTAATAAAATAATCCGGATGAGTTTCATCATTACTTTTTCTTTTTAATTGATATATTTTTAATAATTCACATTTACCAGTTGTAGGATAACGCCTATGAAATGGCGGACATGGTTCTTTTTTTAACATATTATATACTATAATATCATATATTAACTATAAATTATAAATCGTAGAATTATTAATACATTCATTAATATTTTTAATTATTTTTATTTTTTCTAAATTATATGGCCTTATTAAATTAACACATTCGTCAATATTAAACCAACCCATTTTACTTACTTCTGTTTTTTGAAAATTGTCAATATTTAATGTATTTTCATTATTCATATACATAATAAAATATTTATGTTTATAACTTTTATAATTTGAACCCATAAATATCTCATATACCGGCATTATATTTTGAATATTATATATTTTATTTTTTTCATATCCAGTTTCTTCACAAAATTCACGTATTGCACAATCATAATCTTTTTCAAATGTATTTCTTCTTCCTTTTGGAAATCCCCATTCAGGTTCATTCCATATTTTATTTACATTTGATTCTTCTATTAAATCTTTTAACGTAAAATACTCATTATTATATAAAATACCATTAATAATTGAATTAAATTTATCTCTTGAAATATTTTCTTCTGTTTTATATTGATTATTTGTTTTCATATCACACCATATATTTTTCCATAATTCATCAAACTCTTTAATTAATAAAAAATCCTTTTCTTCTTTCGTCATTTGGTTCAACATATTAATAATATATTCTTTATTATGAATTGAATATTTACCCCTCATAAAATCTATGAACCCTAATGTTTCTTTACGTCTTATCATTAAATATTCTAAATTATTATTATAATATCTAAATGCAATAACACCAATACTGGTTATTGGCATTTTACATTGAGAATATGAATGTCCTATTTTTCCACAATTATTACAAAAATTATCCATTTTGCGATACAATTAAATAATTATAATAAACAAATTCTATATACTTTTATAATATACATGACATATAATCCAGAAATTTGGGGACCTCATTATTGGTTTTTCTTACATACAATTGCACATTCTTATCCTGAATTTCCTAATGCGGTTACTAAAAGAAAATTTTACGATTTAATAATAAATATGCCTTTATTTATACCTAACAGTAATATTGCGAATAATTTTAGTAACATATTAGATAAACATCCAGTTACTCCTTATTTAGACAATCGAGATTCGTTTAAAAAATGGATGCATTTCATACATAATAAAATAAATGTAATGTTGAACAAAGACGAATTGTCTTTTGAAGACGCAGAACACCTCTATAAAAAATCATATTTACCAAAAAAAGTATTATTAAGTGAAAAATTTCGTATAAAAAAACATCACATTTATTTATTTTTTACATTAATTTCTTTTTTTTTAATATATCTATTTTATAAATAGTAAATATGAGATTTGAAATAGTCATTATAATAATTACATCTTTGGTTATTGGTAATATATACACAGATGGAAAAATTATTAAATTAGCATTATCATGGACAAAATATTATAAAATGATTGGTGTAGCCATTGTAGGTTATATGGTTATTTGGATGTTAAGAAAAAACCCAGAACGGGCAAGAGAGATTATTAATAGTTCGAATGAATATTTAAAACATTTACCTGTTGATAAAAACACTACTAGTTTTATAAATCCAATTTTAGATATGACTAGTCATCAAGATTTTATTACTCATCCACAATCTATGTTAAATACACCTTCTTCGCACAATTATCAAAATCGAGTTATGAAAACAAATGGACGAGTTTCAAAACGTTCAGTCAGTGAAACAAAAAAGAAATTTGTTGCAGCCAGTCAATCATGGAGATGTGGTGATTGTCAAGTACAATTACCCGCTTGGTTTGAAGTAGATCATACAGTTCGATTAGAACATGGCGGTAGTAATAATGTTGATAATTTAGTGGCGCTTTGTAGAGATTGTCATGGTAAAAAAACCGCTATCGAGAACTTATAAATTATTTAATATATATATATAATAAATAATGGAAAAGGTAAATAGTATTTTTACATATGCAAAAGAATATTTAAAAACAAGTAATTCTAATGTAAATAGCTCGATACCGAATAGTTATTTAAGTAATGATTTTAAAAAAATAACAAATATAGAAATGTTACAAAAAAATCAAATACAACTATTAATATATATTATATTTTTTATACTAATGATAACTTTTGCAATTATTTTACATTTTTTGTCAGTAGATAAAAATTTTTTGACATCTAATTTGTTTAATACATTATATTTGATTTTTTTTCCTTTATTATTAATAATATCTTTGATTGTTTTTATTAAAAAAGAAAAAGAAAAATTTAGGTTATTTGGTATTATGATTTTACTAATACTTATTATTTATGGAACTGTTTCGGTAAACAATTATATTAATACATTTAGTGTTGATAGTAAATATTATGTTAATATTTTATTTCAAATTACAACATTAGTTATTATTTTATTAGGATTTACTATTTTTTATAATATATTTAGTGAACGTATTAGACGTTTAACCGGTATATCCGGATTTATTACAAATTTTATTTTATTCATTCCTTGTTTGATTAACGATTTTTTTGAATATATAAAACAAGAATGGAGTTTAACACCTTCTGTTGTTTTTATTTTACTTTTATTTGAAATTGTATTTATATTATTGTTTTTATATTTACCCAAATTAATGAAAACACAAATTATTGAAAAAGGTAAAGTTCTCCAACATACGCCAGTATTTTTGGATAAAGAAAAAATAATAGCAAATTCAGATGATTTACCCAAGTCCGAGTTTGTTCAACATCGAACCGATAATGATGACACGACCAGTGAAATAAAAAATGAACATAATAAAAATTATACGTTATTTATGTGGATTTATTTAAATCCGCATGAGCCTTCAAATGTACCTAAAAATATATTTAGTTATGGGAATATCGAATGTTATAAACCTAAAATAGAATATATTGGAACAAATAATTCAGGTGAGAACTTTGAACAAAAGGATAAATTAAAAATAACATTTACAAAAATATCCGAAACAGAAAAATACGAAACATATGTGGATGTTACTAATCAAAAATGGAATTTATTTGCATTTAACTATACAGAATTAGGGGCAGATTTGTTAATTAATGGAGAACTAGTTAGAAGTATAACATTTTCAAACAATATTCCTTCTTATAGCAATCAAGATAAAATTATAATTGGTTCAAATGATTATATTGACGGCTCAATTTGTAATGTAACATATTCAAAAAAAGTATATTCTAAGGAAGAAATTGCAAGATATTATAATATTTTATTTAACAAAAATCCACCATTAAATTATATAGTATAAAATATATATGAATACTTCAATTATTATTCTAGGAGTTTTATTAATATTAGTAATTGTTTTTATGATATTTCGTAGTTATTTTTCAGGTGAAACTACTTTAAAAAATCAGGTTAGTTTTAAAAATCAACAACCAAACATTCCGCATGATCAATTATCAAATTCAAATTCGCCTTATGTAACATATAGTATTTGGGTTTTTGTTAATTCATGGGATACAACAAGAGAAAAACTAATATTTAAAAGGGATAATGATGTTTCACTATATTTAGATAGCAATGAAGCAAAATTAGTTGCTTTTGTAGGTGAAAATTTATCGTCTGTGCAAGATGGTGATTATAATAGTTTTACCACAGAGACAACACCCGTGAATAAAATTACTGTAACAAATAATTTCCCTGTTCAAAAGTGGGTATGTGTTCTTATTAGTGTTGATAATAACATTGCTGATATATATTTAGATGGAAAATTAGTAAAATCTGTACAAACAAGTGGGTTTTTAATGGGTCACGAAACGTCTCCTATTGTTTTCGGTGCGGGTTGGGATGGCTATTTTGCAAAATTTGAAAGAAAACCAAAATCAACCGATCCAAAAGCGGCTTGGGACAAATACATGGAAGGAAATGGCGGTTCCACATTAGCAAATGCATTTGGTAATTATGGAATGTCTTTGAATGTATTAAAAGATAATTCTGTAACAAGTAATTTTGTTTTATTTTAAATATATAATTATTTATCCTTTATAATTATATAGTAATGAATTATCAACCTCCAAATATGAATATTCAAAATAGTTTAAATAGCATGTCTCAATCAATGAATAATGTACGTGAATCATTTAATAAAACAATTAGTGATGTTTCGGCTCAAGACATTACAGAAGCTGGAAAAGATTTTATTAATTCAAATAGTTTAGTGGCAAAATTTGTTTTTTTAATTATGATTTTAATTCTTTTCATGGTGTTGTTAAATTTAGGTATATATTTAATTTTGTATTTTACGAAACCAGACAAGCAACCTTATTTAATAAAAGGTTTAATCGCGGGTAGTTCTAGAAAATTTATTCCTCAAGACCCTAAAACAGGAACTGCTGTAAGAATATACAGATCTAATAATGAAAATAAAGGTTTAGAATTCACTTGGTCTGTTTGGTTAAAAAGAAACAGTTTACCTAGTGAAGGAGGTAGTAAAGAATATGAACATATTTTTAGCAAGGGTAAATTTCAACCAGAAGCAAATGGAATTACAACATTAGGAAATGCACCTGGTGTTTATTTTAACGGAAATGATCCAAATGTAAATAAAATATTAATAAGAATGGATACAGTTGTAAATGATACATTAACCAATCATTTTGAAGAAATCGAAATAGATAATATTCCATTACGACGTTGGTTTCATTTAGCAATTCGTATTGAAAATAAAATTATGGATATTTATATTAATGGTGTAGTAACAAAACGTGTTGTTTTTACAAAATTACCAAAACAAAATTATGAAAGTGTTTATATAAATCATAATGGTGGGTTTGACGGTGGATTATCCGATTTAAGATATTTTGATAGTGGATTGAATGTTTTCCAAATATTAAATATTGTTAATGCTGGGCCAGATTTAAGATCAGCGGATGGTGATACAAATAAAAATTATGATTATTTATCAAATTCCTGGTACATGTAGATCATATAATATATATATTATATTATATGAGTAAAGAAATTTTACCCGGTTATTTACAACCTGACGCTAACTGTGGTGCAAATGAAATATTTAATATGAGAAATCAGTTTTTAAGAAATCAAAGAGCTCGACGATTACCATTAAGATTTGAGATAATTTCTCCTTATACAAATACAACTTTATCGCAAGCAAATAATGCACCTCCACAATTTACAGAAGAACAATTAAATATGCGAAGAAAAGCTGAAATATTGCAATATAAAAAAAGTTCTTCACAATCTTCGGGTTTAACAAAAAAACAGAGATTTAGTAAATTAGTAAGTGGACCGTTTCAGCGAAAAACAAAAACATTATATAAATTTAATATTGTTTATACATTGAATAATTTATTTGAAGAATTTATTGATGATCAAAATACCAATACTTATTTTAATTTTATATTATCATCAAGAGATGATAATAGTTTGGCTTTAATTACAAATGGTATTAATAATATATATTCAAGTATTTTGTCCATTCCTTTAACTTCATTAAATTCCACTATCACTAACAATAATATTAATGTAAATATTACTGAAACGATTACTTTTATTTCTAGAGAAGAAATAGAGCAAATTATTACGGATGTAAGTGGACAAGTATATAATGTAATTCAAACAAATTCAGGTGCATATTATGGTGTAAATACTTCTTATCATTTCACAATGAGTGCAGGATTGACTTTTAACAGCAGTATTTTTAATGTGGGTCCTTGTAAAACAGACTTATTTATTCCTACATTGTCCAGTTCTTCTGATGTTCCTGGACCAATTGTTGAATTGAAATTTGATCCAAATGTGCCATTATATAACTATACGCAAGGTCAAAGTAATGCAATTACTGAAGAAGAGGAACTTAATGAACCATGGACATTTTCCACTTCAAATAATATTGCCATTAGTGGATTTAATGTTGAACAAACATTATTTTCATTAACAATTGGTCCAACTGACAATGATTTTGATACATTTAGTTTTAAAACTCCAATTGGATTTTATATTAAAGGTAATGCTCTAAGCAGTGATCAACAATTGAATGAAGTATTTACAATAAGCAGTATTGATGTAATCGTTTGTTTTGGTAGTACTGTTATTAGTGATTTAACGCCTACAATAATAACAGACAATATAGTTAGTTCTATCGATTTTAATGTAACGGCAACAAATAAGGAAGAGTTTGAAATGGTATATTATTTGGGAGAACTAAGTGTAAATGATTTAAGAATATCCACACAATTTGGCTTTATTTATGATATTAAACTAAAATTTAATGTATTTTCTAGTTTAAACGGTATTTATGAAAATTTACTAATAGGTAATTATTTGAATTTAGAAAACAAAACACTCTCAACTACTGGTATTAGTATTAATAGTACTATTCCTTCAAATATTGTTCAAAATATGGAATCAGAATTTTATCTTGAAAGTCTTTTTTAATTTTGCATATTTGCATTCAAACATATTTGCTGACTTGGAAAAATCTGACCAGACATGCACTTATCTTGTTCAGTTACTTCAACGCATCCACGTTTATTATTATATTCACCTACTAAACACCATCCTTTTTTGCTAGATGAAATTGGATTTTGTATAGGATTTTCAGTAACATCATTTTCAGGCATAGAATAATTTGTATTTAAATAATTATTATCAATATCATCTTCTAAAGTTTGTTCCAACTTTGCTCTTGTATTTGGATTTAAATTATTTTTACTTGCTTTTATCATTAAATTTCCAACATTTTGTACGGTTCCTTCTGCAATATCTAAAGTTACTTTTCCTGTATCAGATACAATATCAGCGGTTTTGTTTAAAACATTACCAGCAGTGTATCCCAATAATGATAATAATTGAGACACAATGGGTTCAAATAAATTTACAATATATTTGATAATATCACTAATCATATCCAATAAATTTATTCCTAAAAATGATAATATTAGTAATACTACTAATACTCCTATCAATACGTTTTTATATGTATCAAAATTTGGCGGTGGGGTCGAAGACATAGTTGAACTGTTATCCATAATAAATATATATTTATGGTAGATACTTTTTTCGTTTATTGTAAAGCATTTTTTTATTTATTTATATAAAATAATGGCGAATTTTAGTTTATTTGAAACATTTTTCTTTATTACTTTAGTAATAACATTTATATTAATACTATTATTAGTATATCATTTCAAACAAAGAATTACAACAATGGAAGAAAGATGCGATAAAATGTTTGATATTATTCAAACCATGTCACAGGAATTAAATAGACAACATGCTCCTATGGGTAATTTTCATTTAAGTCCTCCTCAATTTGTAAAATTAGATAATACGGTAGAAAATGATATGGTGGATGTTATTAATTTCAATGAAGAAAAAATTTATGAAAATACTCAAATGGAAAATTATGTAACTCATGTAGGAAACGAACATATAGAGACAGACGATGATACTGAAAGTGGCGATGATGCAGATGATGAAGAAAGTGTAGAAAGTGTAGAAAGTGTAGAAAGTGAAGACGATGACGAAAGTGTAGAGGATGTAGAAGAATTAAAAATAACAAAAATAGAAGGCGATGAGGTTTCTTTAGAACAAATTGAAAATTCTATTGGTGAAGAAGATAAAATGGAAATTTATAAAAAAATGAGCGTAAATGAATTGAAACAGAAAGTAATTGAAAAGGGACTTTCAACAAATACAGGAAAACTGAAAAAAGGTGATTTACTTAGTTTATTAGAAAACGAATAATATATTTACTATATATAAATGAATTTCAAAATGGAGACAAGTTTTGCACCTTATCAGGAAACTATAGAAAGAAAAGAATTTAGTTATGTTTCTCCCTATGAAAAAGAAAGTAGAGAAACAGTTGTAAAAAATATGATCTCAACAAATCATAAATATAGACAATTTATGATAAGAGGTTCTCAATCAATTAAAGAAATTAATAAAAATAGATATGAAAATGCTTAAAATCAATATAAATCTTATATTATATTTATATTGATATGATTGCCAGTTTTGATATTGGTATAAAAAATATGGCATATTGCATATTTGATATTTGCAATAACATACCACTTGTTATAGATTGGGATGTTGTTAATTTAATGAGTGGTGAAACAATAGAGAAAAAAGTATGTAATCAATGTACAAAAAAAAACAACATATGTGGAAAAAACGCAAAATATGAATTCAAAGATAATTTTTATTGTGAAAAACATGCAAAAATGAGCAGTTTTATGTTGCCAGATAAATCATGTTCTCCACCACAACTAAAAAAACTAAAAAAGGATGATTTAATTAATTTTGCAAATTCTAAATTTATACCTATAGACAGTGATACGAATAAAGATATAATATTAAATAAAATAAATATATTTTTAGAGAACATTTCATTAAAAGTAATAAAAAAGGATAAAACAAAGGCATCAAATATAGATTTAATAACAATCGGAAAAAATATTAAAACAAAATTTGATAAAATCAAAAATATGAATACTTTAGAAAAAGTTATAATAGAGAACCAAATATCACCAATTGCAACACGTATGAAAACGATACAGGGTATGCTCGCTCAATATTTTATTATGAAACATGATAATATAAAAATAGAATTTTTATCGTCTTCTGGAAAACTTAAGGGATTTGAAAAACAAAATATAAATGAAAATTCGGATTATAAGCAACATAAAAAGGACGCAATTTATTATTGTAGACAATTTTTAGAAAAACCAGAATATTGTGAATGGAAATGGGTTTTAGATAATAATAAAAAAGATGATTTAGCGGATTGTTTTTTACAAGGAATGTGGTATTTAAAAAATAAATAATATATTACGCGTAGAACTTAAACATTAATTTTATTATTTTATAATAAAACTGACATGGAAGAAATAACTTTTAGTGAACTAGAGCCAATAAATATTAATTTAGGTGATGAACCAAAAACCAATTTTGGGAGTGGTATTGAACTATTGATGAATGATAAAAAAAAAAGTAGTGAACATGCAACAAGTATTGATGTAAGTGAATTGGATAAATTAGAGGATGATTTGAATGATCTTTCATCAATTAAATTGAATAGTAGTAATTTTCAAGAAAAGCCAATTACATTAAAAACAGACTCCAAAGATGTTTCATTAAATTTAGACGAAAATACTTCCAGAATTGGTAAAGAAACCGTTGAAAGTATAGGTAAAAATACAACTTGGGATGGATTTATGAAAATAAATGAGGTCCCTGAAAATGTATCAAAACCAACCACATCAATGAATGAACGTGATAAAAAAAGAAAAAAAAGATCAATGCTTAAATCAATTGGTGATTGGCAAGAAAAAGGATATGTAAAGAATGATATTCGTTTAGATAATAATTCTACTTTTGAAGAAATAGAAGATGAATATGAAAGTGCATTAGAAGATAAGCGTAAAAGAGATTCAATAAAAATACAGCAGAATTGGTTAATTACATTTATTAATACAATTGAATATGGTAATGCAATGTTTGACCCATTTAATGTTAGTTTAGATGGTTGGGGAGAACAAGTAGGAGAAGATATTGATAGTTATGATGAGATATTTGGAGAACTTCACGAGAAATACAAAGGAGGAAAAATGAGCCCAGAGTTGAGTTTATTATTAAGACTTGGGTTTAGTGCAAGTGTTGTACATTTTAGTAATAGGGCTTTATCAAGTGCTGCTCCTGGATTTAATGATGTAATTAAACAATCGCCAGAATTGATGAGAATGTTTACAAACGCAACAGTGGATTCAATGAAAAATTCATCACCTGGAATGGCATTTGCAGAAGAATTAATGAACACAAAACCAAGTACTAATTTTGGTCCACCGCCCGCGCCAGCTGAAACGCGAAACCAATCTCCTCCACAAAGACCCGGTCAAATGAAATTTACTGAAAATCCAGGTTCAAGACCAGATTTGGCAGTAGGAAGAGGAATGTTTAAAGATACAGGAGTAGAATTGAGTTCACAAAGTAAAGTAAATGAACAACCAGTGAGATCAGCAAGACCAGAAATGTTGGGACCTAATAATACCGATATTGACAATATTTTGTCAGGATTGAAAACAAAACAAGAACCACAAATAAACAATATTGTTGTTGATATTCATGATAAAAGAGATGAAGATTCCATGATTAGTGTAACAAGTTTAACAAATTTGGAAGGAAATACAGCACCAAAGAAAACAAAACGTAGAAATCGATCTGATAAAAAAGTAGTTAGTATGGATATTTAGATATAAAAATAATATTATAATTTAATATAATTATGATATTACCAATAAAATCATTATTAATGAAATATACAATCACTGGTTTAATTGCTCCTCATGGTATGACTGACTATATTCATGCATTTAAAAATAATACATTATTAGAATTAAATGGTCTATATGCATTAACAACCGGATCTTTTGTATTATTGGATCAAATAGATCAATCTGCATTAATAAATATCATATTTATTTTTTCATCCATTTTTCATTTTCAGAGGGACGTTCCTTTAGAAAAAAAACCCCAACGATGTTTTATTATAACAATGTTTTTTCTTTTTTGTTTTTTAGTTAATAATGAATTTTTGCTTTATTATATGAGTGTTGTGCATGTACCAAATCATTATAGAATAAACTGGGATTTAATGAAAAAATTACCATTACAAAGTATTGGATTATTATCTGTTTCGACGTTTTTAATCATGGCTTTGGGACAGCAATTCTATAGTGAAGAGAATATGTTAATGAATGATGTATTGAAAGGAATTGTAGTTAGTCATATTTTGTATGAAGAACTATATATATTTAATGATTAACGTTTTTTCATTTCATTGTCGAAATCTTTCTTTGTTAGTTTGTATCCCCAATGTTGGAGAACCTGACGTATTTTTGGACTAATATTTTCATCATTATATGACCCGTTTTTTTTTTGTATTTGTGTTATTAAAAACTTAAAAAACCTTCCGTTTGTTCCTGCTAAACTTTTCCATCGATTTATTTGTCTTATATCATCGCTTCCTCTTTTACCATTATAAAAATCACAATACCAATGTACCCATCCATATGGATGGCTGGATTTAATCCAGTTTTTACTTTCCCAAAATTCTAATGTTGTTCCTACTTTCACTTTGTATTTATTTTTTTTTATATCATAATCCGGTGATGACAAATCATCTTCTGGTATACCAGACCACCAAGATGATGGATATTTTTTATGTTTATTTTTTAATGTATTATTAGAAAACTTAGATTTAATGGGTCTCCAATATGTACCACCAAATGATCCTAATTTAAACATTTGTCTTGGTGATAAATTTGGTCTAAAATCTGGATAATCATCAAAATATATTTTTCCGCTTCTTTTTTTTACTGTTTTATTGTTTGGCATTTTATATACTATAAGAATATAAAATACATAATTGGGCTCTGCAGGGAATCGAACCCTGGACCTCCTGCACCCAAAGCAGGAATCATACCTCTAGACCACAAAGCCGTATATAATATTATTATATTTAAATATTATAATTTTAACGTAATTATTATTTTTAGAATTAAAATTGAATTGTTTTTTAAAAATATAAGATAAAGTATAACATTAACATGTCAAATTTCCAAGAGATTACAATAAATGAAACATCTAAAATATGGTATCCATCAATAGAAGTAAATAATTTAAAAGAAGGTATTAATTTGGTTCCTTTTTCTGAAAAAACATCAAACGAATATGGAGAATTTATATTTAATATGGACAAAAAAAATACTTGTTTTCAAATTTTAGAACAAGAAGAAGAAGAAGAAGAAGAAGAACAATATCTAATAATTAAAGAAATTAATGAAAGAATTGACAAACTTTATGAAAGCGGTGAATTTGAAAAAAACAAAGGTTCTTTACATGCACAATTATCTGATAATAAATATTGGAATGCTGGTTTAAATATTGTGTATTTCTTCACACATAATGATATTGATCGTGTATGGATTGGCAATTCATCGAGTGATTTAAGATGTCATACTATTTTCAAAGATAGAAAAAGAAATATGATATATGAACTTCATTATGCACATGGTAAATGGGATATATTTCCTTTAAGTGATATTAATAATTATTTGGAAGAATACAAACCTGAATTACTAGAAAACAAACAGTGGATGAAATTAAATGAAAAGTTACCTTATTATGATATGGTACCTCTTGATTGTATAGATAGTGAATAGAAATAATTAGCTAGAATACATAATAAAAATTGAATTATTTTTTACTTTTTTTGTTTATGTTATAAAATTACCAATGATATCATTCTCTCAAATATATAGCAAAGATCAGAAAATTCCAGAATTGGACAGAATATTACCAATAGAATTACATGCAAATATTGGTAAATATTTAGGTTATTCTCGCCATTTTTATATCATTATGCGATTATTAAATAATAGTAAGGTTACTAATGAAATAAAAAGGTATTTGCATAATAACTGTTATCCATATTTTAATAGACTTAAACATGATGATATTAATTATGATATGATTTTTCATCAAATATTATTTGATAATATACATAACTCTGTGGAAATACATAAAATATTACCTTTGTTTTATAAAAAAACACATGAAGAAAAGTTTATTACTTCAAATGAACATATCAAAATAAATGAATTATTAACAACCGGCTATTCATTAGAGACTGAACGTGATAATTCATTTGAAGATGAAGATGAAAACACATTAACCTGTCATGTTTATCATGTATTTAGAATTAATGAGAAACCTATAATATTTCAAGTCACTCACGTTCAAACAATTATTGCTTTGTTAGCACAAGATCTTAATTATTGTTTCAAAAGAAAAGGTGAAACGAAAGAATTATATTTTCAAGCTTATTATAAAAATCCTTCATTAAAAAAAATAAATAAACATAGTATTAAATTGAAATCTAAGTTAAAAAAAAAGTTCGTATTAAAATATAACAATGGTGATGTGTTTTAATATTATTACACCTTTGTACATTTAAAACGCCTATTTTAAGGCAGGTTATTTTTTAGTTTCCGTGTTCTATTATATGCTCCCTTAAATATTTTTTCATATTTTTATTTAGGTTTTATCGTTTATAACCTTTTCTATATTTTATTTTAACTTTTCAAGTAATTCCTCCATCGCAATAGTTTTGAAGAACGAAAGTCAACTATTAAAGTTCTGTATGTATACAATCAATTTTAGCGTTTATAAATTCACATTTATGGTAAATAAAAATATTTTTTTATATTATATGAATTATTGTATAAATAATACACCGCCTTGTTGCGACAGTTCTGAAGATGGGACCGATTGTCATTTTTTGCAAGAAACAATAAGGAGTGAAAATAAATACTACATGATGAATGAGGAGCATCAAGCATATAAGGATTATGAATATGATATATATTACAGTGTGAAGTATGATAATAATAAATATAGACGTGATATGAATGTAGAAGGAATAAGAAACGGATTATTACTTTATAAAATGCGCATGCAATGGATGCATAAATACATACGCCCAGATTGTTATACATGTGATAACTCTTCACGTGATCACGAGGGTAATTGTAATGCGCTTTGGAATGCTTTAAGATATAGTCTTTATACCGCTTTTCAAAATAATACAATTGATTCTAGAGATTTAGATTTAAGTGATTATAATGATCAAAACTATTTGTCTTTGAATGATGTAGATGACATATTAATAGACATGCAACCATACCAAGAGGTTATAGATGATACAGTGAATGATATGATAAAGTGGAAAAGAGATGATAGAGTGAGCTCAACAAAATTCCAAGTTCGGAAAACAAGACCACCGCCACGCCCACGCGAGTGGCCATCAGATAATAATAATGATGATAATAATGATGATAATAATAATGATGATGGAGATGATGGTGATGATGATTATGATGATGATGAAGAAGAAGATGATGATGATGATGCTGAATATTATGATGATGATGATCAAATGGATGATGATGGTCAAATGGATAATAATAATTATGGGGGAGGATCAATAAAAAAAGGGACACGACGCGGAGGAAAAACAAGATGTGTTAAAAAACACAATTGTAAAAATAAAACTAAGAGAAAAACAAGATGTGTTAAAAAACACAATTGTAAAAATAAAACTAAGAGAAAAACAAGATGTGTTAAAAAACACAAAAAATAAAATAAACAATCCACATTGAAATCTAAGTTAAAAAGTTAGTATTAAAATATAATAATGGTGATGTGTTTTAATATTATTAAAATAATATTAAAAATAAATAATACTTATTGTTTTTTTATTGTATACAGTTTATTTTCGGTTTGTTTTTCTTTTCTTTGTTTTTCTTTTCTTTGTTTTTCTGCGAATTGTTTTTCTGCGGCTTGTTTGTTGTCTTCTTCCATTAAATCACCTATCGCATTAAAATTTACATATTGCATATCATCTTCATTATATTTTTTGTTTAGATTGCTCATTATATATATTTATTAGAAAGAAATCCAAATAGTAGATATTAGAATTATTCTATATATTTATTTTTTACATCATATAAATTCCATATTTCTGGATATTTATCATCTATTAATTTTAAAATTTCATCACACTTTAATATTTTTTCTTCTTTTAATTTTGTACTACAATCCTGCATTAATGGTTTAGTTTTTAATATTATTTCACGAGCATGATCATTTGCCATTATTAATAATTTATTTACTTCTTGATCAATTAAATATTTGGAATGATCACTCATGTCAGGATATATATTTTGTTTACCCATTCCATAATTAATAATCATGTTTTTTGCTAACTCGAATGCTTGTTCTAAATCTTGACGAGCACCCGTTGTAACTGAATACCCGAAGAATATTTCTTCTGCTATTCTACCTGATAACAAAACCATCAAATGATTAAATAATCCTGTCTTTGTATAAATATTACTATCTTCATCATTTCTCTCAAAAATAGTATAACCGGGTGTTTTTGGTGACCATAAATTCAATACAATCTTCGATAGTTTTGCATGATCATGACACAAAAACCCCACAATCGCATGACCAATTTCATGCATGACTATTCTATCAATAATATCATCGCTAAATTTACTTTCTTTACTTTGCCATCCTGCATAAATACGATTTAATATATATTCCATATCATCTGGTTTTATTATTTCTCTCTTTTCTCGCAATGCTTTCAACATTGCTTCATTTAATAAATTTTCTATTTGAGCACCTGAAAATCCACCGGTAGTTTCAATTAAATCGTCTATTGATATTGTTACATCCATTGGTTTTCCTTTTGAATGTATTTCAATAATAGCCTTACGTGTTTCGCTATCGGGACTTCCAAAATATATATTCTTATCAATTCTACCTGGACGAGTTAATGCAGAATCTAATAAATCTACGCGATTTGTTGCACCAATGACAAAAACCCCATTACTTTCTTTAAACCCATCTAAACATACTAATAATTGATTTAAGGTTTGATCTTTTTCGGAATTAGATGTATCATCGGTTCCGCGTGCACGTCCAAGTGCATCAATTTCATCAATAAATACAATACATGGTTTATTTTCACTTGCAATCTTAAATAATTCACGTAGACGAGACGCACCTACACCAACATATTTTTCAGCAAATTCACTTCCAGAAACTGGTATAAATGAAATATTTAACTCTCCGCAATATCCTTTTGCTAATAAAGTTTTTCCATTACCTGGTGGTCCTTCAAAAATAATACCTTTTGGTGTTCTCACATTAAACTTTTGATATTTTGAAAAATTTAGTAAAATATCGGATATTTGCATAAGCTCATCCTTTATTTTTTGATATCCACCTACATCATTAAATTTTGTTTTCATTGAATGATAAATTTGAAAATCTCCTTTTGTTTCAATATCCTCATTTGTATGTGCACGTTTGTTATCAGAACCTTGAATAGGTTGACTTGAAATAATAATACGTGGTCCTCTATAGCGAAACACACCCTGTTCATCTACATATCCAGTTGGATTAAGATTACGCCGATTGTCATCAATTGTATATTTATTATCATTTTCGTCTTGTATATTTTCGTCTCTTTCATCTTCATTTATTTGCTGTTTATAGGATTTTATAAATTCATTATTTATATTTTCTAATACTTTTGTTATATTCACTTCCGAAACTTCTTTATTAATTATAGATATTTCTTCACTGGTGGTTTCATTATTTAAATGTTTTGCATAAATTCTATTTCGCATATAGGGGTTGTACCGACTATTTTTTAAATAAAAAATACGTTCTAACTTTTCTATATTTTTTTTATCTAGATGGTTTGGGTCGAACATCATCTTTGGTATTCTGTTATATGATACACATCTTTCAAATAAATAAAAAAATAAAAAAATAACGCACAATCGCATTTTATAATATACAAAATAATTGTCTATATTCTTTTATAAAAAAATCGATTTAAAGTTTTAAGATGAAAGGGTGTATATGCAAAATCCTATTATATTTATTTTTGATAATATAAAACATAGTTGTATATTGTTGTTTATTTCTTTTATAAAATGGTTGAATATTTATAAAATGAATACTCATAATTTTTTTGATAAATATTATAATGAATATCCTATAATAAAAACATCATTTCAAAGTTATGAAAATTGCAAATATGAGATAGATAAATTAATATATGATTATAAAATTGAAAATCCTAGGTTATGGTGTTCTATTATAAGCATTAATAATAATGTATTAAAAGAAAATACAATTAAATTAGAGGAGAATTATTTACAAGAAGATACTATAAATAAATTTATTAGTTTAATGCAAAATACAAATAATGATGAAATTAATAAAAATAGTATTATAATTGCAAAAACAGAAAATATGCGCATTTGTAAAAAATTATCTGATATTCATTTGACGAATGAAAATACTCAAAAATATTTTTTATCTATTGAATATAGACATCCCAAAATGAACGATCCAATTGAAATACATTTATTACCTGAATATTATATTACTAATAATGAAATTCTTTCATCTGAATTTGTATTAAGATATCTTGAATATCAAAAACAACCATTTGTTTTTGATAAGGATTATTCTTTGAATATTATGGATTATAAATTAAATATGATTACTTTAAAAAATAACGAATTTATTCAATTATTAAATAATAATTATTTAATAAAATAAATTATACGTAATTTAGTAATTATAACAATATAAAGATTAAATAATGATTTTATTTAAGAGTAAATGAAATCCCAAAATTCACATCACGAACTATCAAATACATGGGATTTGTATTATCATTCACCAAATGATACAAATTGGAAATTATCTAGCTATAAAAGTATTATGAAAGATATAAGTAGCGTAGAAGAGGTTTTAGCTTTAAATGAAAAAATAAATGATCAAGTTGTTAAACATTCTATGTTATTTTTAATGCGTTCAGGAATTAGTCCGCTTTGGGAAGATCCTAGAAATAGAAATGGCGGATGCTTTTCATTTAAAGTAATTAATAAACAAGTAAATGAAATATGGAAAAAATTATTTTATTCTATTTGTGGTGAATCGTTGTGTATTAACAATGATAATAATAAATATGTCAATGGTATTACAATCTCACCAAAAAAACATTTTTGTATAGTTAAAATATGGTTTGCAAATTGTGAATTACAAAATCCAAATATACTAATAGATATTGATAATTTACAAAAACAAGGTTGTTTATTTAAAAAACATGAACCTGAATTTTGAACAATTACAATAAATGTTTATAAATTTAATTTATAATCATTTATAATAAATTTTAGTGGATAACTATTTAATATTGACAACCATAAAATAAAATCCCATCTATACCACACGTCTATAAAATTTACATTAAAATATCTACAATATATGGTGGTAGATAATATTGATGTAGTTGTTATTACTAATAAAAAATCTAGACAACCTATTTTTTTATTCATATTATAATATGCATATCTATATTTTTTTATTAAAATTATTATTAATACCTAAATATGCTAGGAATATACCAAAGAAATTTTTTGAGAAGATATCCAATATATTGTAACTAATGTTTTTCCATAAATATGGCATTAATGCAGAAATACCATACAATCCCCAAATTCCGGAAAAAATAAAAAATAATATGGATCCATTTTTTGTATATTTTGCATATTTATCATAAATATAATAAAAATATATTAAAAACGGTACAAAACCATATAATACCGCTTGTGTATTTGGTATTATATTCAGTTCTCCTAAAAACCCAAATAATAACATAAGTAAATTCAAAAATAATATAATATTTAAATTATATCCGTGTTTTAAAATACAATGTTTAATATATGCAAATGTACTTTCTTCTTGAATTTCCGGTACGGTTTCACCATTTCGTAAATAATCTAAATATACAATCAATATAAATAACATACTTGGTGTTGTAATTATCCAATCGTAGTATCTTTTGGGAGTGATATCAACATTATTTGTAAAATAACTAAATAACCATAAATAAAAAATAAATTCTATTATTTGTACAAATAATTCTATTGCTAATAAACCTTTTATTAATAACATATCACCTTCATAATTTAATGATAATGCATATCCATCTATTAATCCAGTTAATATTTGTGCAAATAATGATAGTTTTACGGTTGTATATAATAATTGTTTTGTTGCGATTTGTGTCATATATATATATTTAATAATATTTAAACCATTGAATATTTAAAATGGGCGAGTTTCATTAATTCAATTATCATACAAATAAATTATACTTCTAGCTACTTACACGCTCTCTAACTCATCCCATAGTCTACAAAGTTGATTTGCATAAACAACCTCATTACCTGTCCATCCCGCTAAAATGGCGCCTCTATAAGTTGTCTCAGGTAAGATGGTGTTGTCATAACCCGCAGTTTGTACCATATATGTGTTCAACCTTGGGTTGATTTCCATTCGGTATTTGTCTACACATTTGTGTATGTCTATGTACAAACTTCCTCCGTATTTATTGCCCCATACAAACCCTTGACTTTTGATCTCTGGATCATTTCCGTATAACCCACCGTGTCCCACTTGCATATCCGAATAACAAAACCAATGATCGAATTTATAGGAGGACGGGGTCTGGAAAGCCATTTTGAAGAACAACCATACACCATTTTCGGTGCCTCCACCTACTTCTCCTCCTAGCGCGTTGATTTCGGAGTATTGTTCCAACAGGGGTCTTGATTTATCGACTTCGTATAGTTTTAGATAGTCGCCGAAAATCCCCACAACTCCACGTCCAGTTGCACGATACGCAGTTAGTAATCCGGATAGATTTCCTATATTTGCAACGGTTTGGGTTCCATATGCAGAACTAATAGTTCCATGAGCACTGCCACTATTATCACATAAAGATATTACATCTCCTTCTAACTCAGGATAATTTTCGATTGACATTTGTAAACACTTTTCTAAATATTCCACGATAATATCTCTATATTCGATCGAGACAACAACTGGAACCCTAGTCTTCTGCATCTTCTTGTTGGTTGGTTGTTCTTCAATATTACTTTCTTCATCTTCCGCGGTTACGGCAATTATTGCGGACTGGTCAAACATCTTTCTCATTTGCTCATATGCAGTTATATAACGGAACGGAAACTGCTTTCCACCTTTTACACCAGATAACAACATTTCAAGGTACCTTGTCATGTTTTCCATTCCTGGATCAGAACCTGCAAATCCTCGAATATTTCGCAATGCCGCCATATGAGGCATATGCCACTCCATTGCTTCAAGTGTTTCTAACCAATTCTTTCCCAAAGAACGATGTGTTTCCCATTTAATGTCCTTGTCATCTAATTCAAGACGACCGTCACTCATTAAACTCCGTAAACTGTCGTTTTTCTTTAAAGTTGATTTTGAAGGATGAGCTAAACGAACCATACTGATCGTTTCTTTACGATATTTTTCTTGTTGATATGCACTCAAGTTATTCAATCGATCTTCATATGCACGTTTGATAAAACTAGGGAACTTACTTTTACTACCAAATAATGCTTTCCAAGCATCTAAACAAGCAATCGCATCACCTGGAAGTAACCAGCATTTCACCAAGATATCACGAAACAACTTTGGGTTATTCTCATTAAATTCAACACGCTGTGGATGAGCTGCTGCAACTGCAAGAATTTGTGCAGTAGATCTACGCATGAAAAACACATTGCGACATTGCACCGCCAATTCAAGCGTTTTACCAAAGTCAAAATCTAATGCTGAATTCACTGCATTGTAAAACGTTGTATTTCGTGAAACACCCATATCGGTTGGTACTAAAAGATGATCTTTCAATTCTTTAAAAACATTATCTCTTTTTTTACTTGTTTTAAAATCTTCTATGTATGCTTCATCTCTTTCTATTGGTTGATAGTATGTAGGTTCTCCAAGAAAACTTGAAAAAGCAACCATTTTTAAACGGTTCAAAGGATTAAACAGTTTAAAGCTCTTTTCACCCATAAAGTTTGTCATTTCGTTAGTAGTAGTCATAATAATAAATATATTTTGTAATTATATTGAAAATATTCATTTT